>NPIE01004107.1_pt4 | contig 53854 bp, 44 predicted proteins | sample 8637661 | NCBI WGS metagenome assembly NPIE01 (sample SAMN07420842, study PRJNA396082) | bioreactor metagenome | isolation source: sample BA12 brine-fed electro-methanogenic bioreactor BA | place: Japan: Kochi | collected 2016-12-09 | reverse complement strand
ACGGGTTCGGTACCGGTTTTCAGTGTAAAAATGCCCGTTTCCGTGCCGGAAACGCGGTCAACACTATACGAAAATCGGCGAAGGGGTTGCAAGGGAAAAAGGGACCGTCGAAAGCGGATCAGCGGAAGGAAAATCCCCGCAAATCCCGGTGGGAAAAGGGATTTGCGGGCAGAGAGAATCGGCCGCACCGGCTACCAGCAACCGGCGTCGGCCGCGGTTTTTGCGCCGGCCTGATTGATGGTCAGGGTGCCGCACGCGTCGGCGGCCTGCGCCCCCTGGGGCACCGCCTGGATGATGAAGGTCATGGCCCCGACTGCCGGAACGGGACTTAAGCTCAGCTGATAACGGCCGCCGGGCGTGCTGGCCGGAGAGGCAACCGGCGGGTCGTCAGCGCGGTGGAAGGAATTGTGGCGGGTGAAATACCGCTCCATGTTCTGGGCGGCCTCCACCAGCGCCGCCTTGGCCGCCGCCCGGTGGGATTTACGTACGTGGTCGCGGTAGAGGGGAATGGAAATGCCCGCCAGAATGCCGATAATGGCAACGGCCACCAGCAGTTCGATCAGGGAAAACCCGGCCTGCTTTTTTATCTGCATGTCAACTTCCAACTCCGGTGACGAATTCCCGACCAGGCGGCCGGGCCGATTTCGGGATCGGCTGTCCGGCGGGAGCCTAACGCAACTGCCTCCAGGACCCACGACCGACCTGCGGACCCGAATGTTTTTCGATAGTGGTCTCGATGGTCCCCGAGGAGGTGCTGGTCAGCTTGTAATCGATGACCCCGGCGTTGATCACCCCCGGGGTGGTGATGATCCCCTCCTGGGACTTCTTTCCGCTCACCGGCACCGTAACGGTCTGGGAATCGATCGTCACCGGGGCGTACTCGGTTTCATCGAACAGACCGTCCTTGTTGAGATCGAACACGCTGTGGTCCAGGCGAGCGCCGGTATGCGGATCGATCTCCATCAGCCAGCCGTCCCCGCCGAAATCGCAGGTGTTGCCCGAGGGAATCAGCGTGGTGAAAACCAGGTTCTCGCCGACCAGCAACGGCGGGTCGACCACCCTCTCCCCTTGGGCGCCAAGTGCCGGCGAAATCAGATCCAGGTACCACCCTTTCTTGCCGGACGCCCAGTCCACGGCGTTTTTCGAAACCACCCTCACATCGAAGCCAAAGGCGGTGGTTTCGGCAAGAATCTGCTGGGCCTGAAGTACGCTGCGGTCGGTGGCAGTAATGCCGGCCGAACCGTCCAGGCTATCGAGGATGCCGTAGAAACTCTGCACCGGTGGCGTACCGGAGACAACATTGTCCCCTACCGCATAATACTGGCCGGTGCCGAAGTAGACCATGATGCCGCTAACTCCGGCGGGACCGCGGCCGATCTCGGGCCGGCTGGTGATCGGCTGGATGTTGCCCGAGGGCCCCCGTGCCGTGAACAGAGGCTTGGGGGTGGCCCCCTGCTTGATGGCCACGTCCCACTGACTGGCGTTGCTGTGGGAGACATCGAACTTCCAGAGGTTCCCCAGCAGGTCGCCCGCGTAGATAGCATCGACGATGCGGTTGACCGGATAATCGACGGGCGCCGGCCCGGCCAGGCCGTTGGGCAGGGCCACGGACCCAACGCCGGTGTCGATGGCCTTGATCAGGCTGCCGGTGCCCAGATCGACGATATAGAGAACCGCCTTGCCGGTGGCGCCGCCGAAACCGTTGCCGAACACCGCGGCCCATTGGCCGTTGGCCATGCGCACGATGTAGGCCTGGCCGATGGTGGCCCCCAGGTCGCCGAATCCGGCGGTGGAGGCGTTGACCTCCCAGAGGATGTCGCCGGTGCCGAAGTTGGCGGGATCGGTGACATCCAGGGCGTATACCCCGCCCCCGCCGGCACCCAGGGTGCCGACCAGGACGGTGCGCCACTCCTTGGCCGAATCGCCGTTCGCGTCGATGTAGGCGTCGGTGGCCCGGGGCGAACCGTCGACGAAAAAGCGGTGTTCGTAGTTCGGGTCGGTCAACTTGCTCAGGTGAGGGAAAACCGTCGCCGGAACAAAGGCGAACTCCTCGTCGCCATTGACCGCGTCGAAGGCGTGCAACATGCCATCGTTGGCCCCGGTGTAGACCATTTTGGTGCGGTTCAGATAAGACGAGCCGGTCCGATAGCTCAGATACGCCTGGCCTTCGGGGTCGGGCAGGTCGGCGTAGCCATAGTTCTGGTTGCCGGTGAACCAGGGATCGGAATTGACGATGTCGCCCAGGATCCGGCTGCGGTCGCGGAAGGCACCGCCGCCCTGGAGCTCGGCGCTCTGGTCCCCGCGCAGGTAGGCCAGGCGAGCGCTCCCCAGGTTGTCGACCACTCCGGCGCCACTGGTGTTGAGATAGGCCTGCTGACTGGCGTCAAGATTGGCCCAGGCAAAGGACACCCCGGCCCCGGTGGTGGGCTTGAAGGTAAAAATCTTACGGCTGGCCGGCTGGGGAATCAGTTCCGAGGCGTCCCACTCCGGATCGCCGACCGTGCCGTCGGGGTTGATCGCGTAGGCCAGCAGCTGCCCGGACCAATCGTTGCTGTCGAAGCGGGCCTGGTAGACCCGGGTGTCGGTGTCGAGCCGGGTGGAATTGGTGGCGATCGCCGCCGCGGACGAGGTGGTGCCGAGGATTTGGTTAAAGGCCGTGGCCAGCTGCTCGCTCAGAGTCAGGGCGTTGGTGACCAGAAAATAGTTGTCGGGGTTGCCGTCGGCGTCTTCATCCCACTCGCCGGTATCGGGCAGATCGTTGCCGTTCTTGTCCTCGAAGAGCCCGTACTTGGCGGCATACCAGAGCGGATCTTTGAGGAATTCGGCGGCCGGGGTGGCGCTCGGGGTGAAGGTCCGGGTGGCGCTCAGCGGCAAGGGCTGGCTGTCGGCCCAGACCCCGCCGGGACCCTGCCCCGGCGGGGTGTCGAGGAAGTAGTCGGGATCGCTCGAAGGATTATTTCCGGAGCAGGTACCCGTTCCACCAGGATTGGCCGTATCGCAGTCCCGCACCTCAAGATAATTGCCGTCGGCGGTGGTCCCCGAAATGACGTACCCCATGTGCTGGGCGATCCCCCCCGCGGCATATACCGAGTTCAGGGTAACGGTTACCGTATTATCGGGGTTCACCGTGTAAATGTACTCGACAATCGCATCCATATCGTGGTCGGCGCCCTGCTCGACATCTTCGAAGTTGATGCGGAACTTGCCGTAGGTGGGCGTCAGCGACTCGACGTAATAGTCGACGATGGTGTTGGTCGGCTGGAAGCTGCCTTGGGTGGCGCTGACCCCGGAGCCGGCCACCGACTTGGCGAAGGGGACCAGGGTGATCTCCTGTCCGTTCACCGGAATCTTGATCTGCGGCAGCGGTGAGGCCAGGGCCACGGAAAAGGTTCCCATCGACTGTACACTGTCCGCCGTCGAGTTCAGGTCGTGGGTCTGGCCGTAACGGGCGATGCTGCCGGCGAAATAGCCGCCACGCTTGGTCGGCTCCTCCGGGGTCAGGCCGCGGATGTTGCCAAAACTGGAGGCGGACTTCGGAGTCGGAGCGCCATCCGAGGTGCCGCCCGACTCGCCGATGAAAATCTGCCTGGAACTGCCGTGCTCGTGGTTCCAGAGCGTGTCGCCCTCGGCGGAGACATTCAGCCCGGCCACATCGCCGGTGAAGCTGCCGAAGCTCGATCCGGGCAGTTGATCGGTGTCGTAGCTGGGGTTGATGTCGCTGATCACCAGTTCGAAGGGCTGGGCGCAGAAATCATGGCCCCCGCTTCCATAGGGATCGTCCCAGACCGCCAGCGGCAGGCCGAGAGAGGCGTCGTCATTGTTCGAACCGCCGATGGAGAAGGCCGCGGTAGCCTCACTCCTGCCGGCGAAATAACGCAGCCCCTCGTACATCATCTCCGCTACCGGGTTGCCCCACATCCGGCACTGTCCCTCGGCGAGAGGACCGTTGGTGATCCAGCCGCAATTCTGGTTGTAGTCGTAGCTGCTGCCGGAAAAACCGACGGTGCGCAACCGGTCGATGGTTTTGACGATTCCCACCATTGCGGTGAACTGGCCGGTGGCCAGGTCGATCTCGTCGGTGAACGACGAAACCTTCTTGCGCAGCACCCCCCCGGAGGTGTTCTTGGTGTAGGAGCCGGTCAGCAGGCCGAACATCATCCGGTCTTCCTCGCCATACTCCTGGAGCAGGCCGGTCGGCTTGAACGAGCCGGCCGGGTACTCCTGGCAGTTCGCCTCCATCAGCCCGGTTTGGCAGACCTGGACGCGGACCGTGTAATCGCTGATGCTCGAGGCCGGGATGTTGCGTTCCCAGTACAGATGGTAGTTGTCCCCGCCGCTCTGTTCTTCGTGGTAGAAAACGATGTCGTGGTCGCCGGCGGTAAGGAACACCGACCCGAAATGGTCCTGGCAGCCGCAGGACCCGTGCCCGCCGTACCAGGAGGCGACCAGGGTATTGTCGATCCAGAGCTCCAGGGCGTCGTCCCCGTCGACGGCGAACTTGTAGCTGCCGGCTGTCGGCACGGTCAATTTGCCGGAAAATTTGGTCAAATAGTAATCGTCACTGCCGAAGGGATTGCCGGTTCCGTTGATCTGGCCGACCGTTTGGCTGCCCAAGGCGGTACGGTTGGCGAAGACCCAGTCGCGCAGCGTGGCATATCCGGCGGCGTCGTTGGGATGCAGCAAAGCGTCGAGCCCGACGGTGCTCCAGGTTTGCTGGGTCAGGTTCTTCAGGGCGCTCGCGGGAACGAGCTCCCATACCAGACCGCCGGCGGTGGCGCAATTGGGTCCGCTGCCGCCGTTCAGACACTTGTTGCCGGCCACCGGCCGCTCGATGGAGAGCCATTCCCAGATCCGGTACTGACTGTCGTTGAGCACCCGCAACAGGGGCGGTCCCGGGCTGAAAGAAGCGCTCGCCTCGCCCAGAGTGGTGTTGGCGAACAGGTGGCGGGTGCCGGGCGCGGGAAGATCGAGAGGTGTGTATTCCCGGATGTCGTAACCGTCTTTGGCGATACTGGTGTACTCCTTGCCCCAGCTGTGCGCGTCCTGGGGGACGTGGGACCGCTCGAGAACGGTCTGGGTGGCGCTGTCCACCACCCGGTGCCCGCCGTAGAGCACCTTGCGCAGGGCGTCAATGCGCGAGGTGCTCAGGTAGTTGAGGAAATCCCCGCTCCACTGGTTGGTGCATTTCTTGTCGGCAGTGGCGGCGGCGGGGGTAAAGCGGCCGTTGCCGGAATCATAGGTGTAGCACTTGTGCGAATCGAAGTACCCGAAGTAGTTGACCAGGACGGGTTTATACCCCACATCCAGGACGCCGTCGCCGTTGAGGTCCGAAGCGTCGTTGTAGGCCTCGTAGTAAAGCTTGTGGTCGCGGCCCATCACCAGCAGGTTCAGCGGCGGCGCGTTCTGTGAAAGAAACAGCGGTACCTGGGAGATGTCCCCACCGGTGGTTCCGGCGCTGCACCCCTCGTCCGCCACGCCGTTGCAGTTTTCATCGAGGCCGTTTTCACAGACCTCGGTGGCCCCGGGGTGGATCGACGCGCTGGAATCGTTGCAGTCAAAGGGCATGGCGGTGCAGCCGCCGGCATCGATGTAGTAGCCGTCGCCGTCGGAGTCGGTGCAGGTTTCCGGGCACGGCAGGTCGGCTCCGATGCAGTCCTGGTCGATGCCGTCGCCGCAGTTCTCCGGGGCGCCGGGAAAGATGTAGGGGCTGGTATCGTCACAGTCGACATCGGCGGTGAACCCGTCGCCGTCGTTGTCCGGAGCGCAGCCCTCATCGATCGTCCCGTTGCAGTTGTTGTCCGCGCCGTCGCACAGCTCGAGGGCCCCCGGGTGGATCTGGTCGTTGCTGTCGTTGCAGTCGACCGAGGCCGCGTAACCGTCGCCGTCATTGTCCACCGCTCCCGCGCCGCAGTCGGCCGCGCTCGGATCGATGACCGTGGCGCCAGCCGGGATATCGCCGGACGGCAGGTTGCCCGAGATCTTGGTCAGGTAGAAGCCGTCAAACTTGAAGTGCTTTTCGCGGGTCCAGAATTTGATGGCATGGGTCCCCGGGGTGACAATATTGATCGCGACCGGGTTGGGGCCGCGATCATGGCGGGTATTGACCCAGTACCAGACATTGCCGGTGGCCGGGGTGGTGACATTGCCGATGACCGTTCCGTCCAGCCCGTACCAGATCGAGTTTCTCCCGTCATCACCGAAGTCCCACCCGCGAACCCACAGATAATAGACGCCGGTTTCGGGAAAATCGACGGCATAGCTGACCGGGTTGCCGCTCGGCGGGTAGCTGGTGTCGGAATGGCTCTTGGCCCGCAGGTACGAGGCCCCGTTGTTTCCCGGGTACTCCGAGTCGCCCGGGGCGGTGGTCCGGACCTCAAAGTTATCGCCGAGGGTGTTGTAGTTCTCCGCCTCGATGTAGGTCCCGGTCCAGGAGCCGCCGGGGATGATCGGGCAGGCGGCCTGGCCGGACAGGGGCAGTGACAGGACAAGGGCCAGACACCAGGTCAGGGTTCTGGATAAATTCCGAACAGGTTCCAAGGCTTTCATGATCCCCTCCCGACGCCGACGGGGCTGAAAAGACAGCTTCCGGTTCATTCAGTTCTCCCGCAGGTAGGTGCTCTGCAGGATGACCTGAGCGGCGGTGGTGCTGCCCACCCCCCGGGCGGTGATTCGGTACATATTGAAATCGCTGACCGCCGTGCCCGCGGTCAGCGATGCGCTGTCCGATTCTACCGCTCCCAGGTCCTCGATCAGGTAGCGGGGGCTTTCGGCCACCAGCGAAAGGCCGTCCTGGTCCTGCAGGTTTCCGGTGAACTCTTTGGAGGCGGTGGAACTGGACCAGTCGACGCTCTGCGGTGCGGCCAGCGGCTGGTAAAGCCCGTTGGTACCGTCGAAAGCCGGCAGCGAGCTGCTCATCAGGAAACTCTCCCCCTCCCTCAGTGCGGCCTCACTGGCCTGGAAAGCCAGGTTACGGTTGCTCAGGTTGCCAGCCATCTTCTCCTGCAGGGTGGTGGACTGCATGGCCGCCAGCCCGAGCAGAGTCATGATCAGCATGATGACCAGGCCGGTGATCAGTACCGCGCCCCGCTGGTTACCCAGAGGTGTCTTCATCGGTGTTTGCACCATTTTTCTCCCGCCGCTCAGGGAAGCCGGTTGCGAAGGCTCACGGTGGTGACGTAGACCTGCCGGAGGTTTCGGTCGTCCGGGGGATCGATGACCTCTCCGTTCACGGTGTAGGTGTTGGTATCGACAGGCTTTCTCGAGATCTCGCTGACGCTGCGCATGAGCAGCCCCACCCGCACGCTGAGCACATCGTCCCAATCGGTCACCGAATTCGCGGCCACGTAATCATCCACCGAACGGTCGTTGTTGGCATCGACCCCGTAACGGACCTGCAGGGTTTCCACCCCCTCGACCAGTTCCTCTTCGAGAACGCCGGCGCCGACCGTGCGGCGGAACAGACAGGGGACGCCGGAGGCGCTGTTGCGCACGAAATAACTGGTGGTCGCGACCCCTACGATTTCCGCAAGGCCGGGCTCGTAGACATGGCCCAGGTTTTTGGTGGCGTTGCCGGGCACGTGGGTGGCGCCGGTATTGTGAACGACGTTACCGTTGGTGGAGGTGAAATTGGTGATCTGAAAGATTGAAGCCGCCGAGCAATCGCTGATCATGACGATCGCGCCGTCGCTCAGGGAGGTGGTGCCATTCGCGACCTTGAAATCGGCCGACGGGGGATTGATTTCGGTGCGCAGGACCGCCCCGCCTGAGGCCATGCTGCGAATGGTGAGCACATCGCTGCCGCCGACCGCGCCGGTGATGCTGGCATCGAGGGCCGGGGTCCAGGCCGAGTCGCTGGTCGCCTCGAAGCCCTGCACCGAGGTTTCGAAATCGTAGCTGAAGCCGGTGTCGTTCAAGGTATTGATCAGCTCCCCCCTGCCGTAGCAGCCGCGGTAACCGGCCATGCGGATCTCCCGCGACAGGAAATCGACCACATAGCGGCCGTTTTCCTGCAGGCGGGTCAGGCCCTCGTCCATCCGGTAAGCCCGGGACGATACGGTGAACACCTGGTAAATGCCCCCGAGCAGAATCAGACCGACGGCCGCCGCCACCAGCAACTCAACCAGGGTCATGCCCTGTTGCCCGCGCAGGAGACGGGGGCCGATCTTCCCCAAGCGCCGGATCATAACAACGTCTCCACCTCGATGAACTGATCGACGCCCTTCTCCAACCATTTGATCTGGATGCTGGCCTTGACCTGCCCGGGGGACATAACCGAAACGCTCACGCCCCCCTGCCCTGAAGGAAGATCGTCCACCGCTGCCAACCAGTCGGCCAGGTCATTGTAGACCACCGCCGGCAGCGACAGGGAGGGGGTACTGCCCGGAGCGATCTGGTAGGGAGAGGCGCTCTTGAGGGCTTCACTCGGATTGGCCCGCATCCGCTCGATGATGTCATAGGCATAGAGGGTGGCCTGCGAGCGGAGGGTGGCGCTGGTACCGTCGCCGAGGGACTTGGCCTGCAGGCCGGCCACCCCGAGCAGGCCGATGGAAAGCACCACCATGGCCACCAGCACCTCGGTCAGGGTGAATCCCTTCTGACCGGAATTTTTGGTGAGGACCAGTGGGCCGATCGGCTTCAGGCTCAGGGACATGATGCCGCTCCTCGACTGCTGTTCACCCGGCCGGTGTTGTTGACGGCGATGGTGTAGGCCTTTGCCGCTCCCCGGGAGTCACAGAGCCGAAAGGCCCCGCTGCCGGCCCCACCGTTGCCGATGCTGGCCCCAAGGGCCTGGTAGGAAAGAAAGTCTTCGAAATTGGCATCGGCCCGCAGGGTGACATTCCCCCCCAGGGCGGCATAGACCCGCAGGACCTGCTCGCCGGCATCGACGGTGCCGTCGCCATCCGGGTCGGTAAAAACGATCCACCCTTTCTCCCATGCTTTTTCAGCGGAGCAGGCCGCTCCGTCAGAACTCTGGCACAGGGTGACCGTCGATCCCCTGGTCACCGCCTCGCCGCGGGCCAGATTCAGCGCCGAAACGAAGTTATTGACCTCCGCGGTACTGCGGTTGCCGGTGACAACGGCGTTGAGCTGAGGACTGGCGATTGCCAGCAGGATGCCGGCTACGGCGATGGTGACGATCAGTTCGATCAGGGTGAAGCCGGAAATCTTTATCGTTGATTGCAAAGCCGGAATCGGGCCAGAGCTCATCGATCCCCCCCCTTTTGGTGCGCCGAACAATAACCGTTTGTCTTTAATTGGTTTTGCAAGATGCAGACCAAACAAAATAATCTCACAAGACATTGAATTTTATCGCAACTTCAGTTGATTCCGGAACAAACTGCGCAAACTTTGCACTCATCGGCCGTCGAAAAGGTGGATCAGGAGCGCATTATTGTTTGGTTCCCCAGCGATTTGACGGTACCGGCCGCTTTTCCATCTTTGTCGCTGGCGCCCCAACGCCGTCGGCTTTAGCCGCCTTATTGTTTCGCCTTTTCTGTCCAGTTCCAGTCGGGGACTTCCCGCTCGAAGGGGAACCTCTGCCGGACCGAGTTTGCAGGCAGAGCGTAGATCTCACGCGCCATGATGCTGCCGTCGGGTTGCTCGAAGCCACGCACGAAAACCTTCTCCCCCGTCCGGAGGCGATGGAGGGGATAGGGATTGCCGTAGGCATCCTGCACCAGGGTGGCAAGGATCCGACCGCCCTTCTCATGGGCGATCAGGCGAACCCCGCGTTCCGCCACAACCAGGGTGCCCCCTTCCGGATGGATGGACATCACCGACCCGCGCAGGGTGGCGAAGACGAGGTTCTTGTCCGTAGGGTCATGCGGTCCGGCCCCGGCCGGTTCGACGAAAACCGGCAACAGGACGGCAAGGAGAAGCAGGGAGAAGAAGCGGTTCATGAGAAGCCTCCTTGGCGAATCGCTCAGCGCAGCTGCTGCCAGAAATAGTGATGAAAGATCCGGGTTTCGGAGATGGGCAGGGCCTTCACCCCCCCGTCGACGCCGGCCGTAACCTGGCTCCCCTCCGGCAGAATGACGATCTTCGGGCCGGTCGGAAAGGCCTCACCGATCTCCAGCCAGCGGTCCGCAGGGGTGGCCTCCTCGTCGTGTCGAACCCGCTTCTTGTCGCCGGTGAAGTGGAAGGCGGCCCCGCCGGTCAGATAGTCCACGGCGTAGAGCCTGGCCACCCCCAGGTCGATCGACAGGTCGCAGGGGTCGCTTCCGTCCGCTGTGCCGGGATTCGGAGCAAAGGTGGTGAAGTAGACCACCCCGTCGAAGATGGTGGGGGAAGAGGCCACCCTCTCCCCGTCGCCGGGCAGCAGGAAGAACCAGCCCTGTTGCTCCTTCAGGTCGCTGGCCGCCTGATCTTTGGCGTCCTGGTCGGCGCCCTGGATCGCGTTGTCGGTAACATTCACGAGATCGGCTGGGGTCAGGATCGGGAAGCTGTCGTCTGCATTCGCCGCCCAGTTGTTCTTGATGGCGTAGAAACCATCCTTAACGGAGGTATCGTTCGGCTTGGCGCGGTCGCCCGAGCCGATGTAGACGTACTCCCCGCGGTACTCCGCGAAGACCTCCTTGGTCGCCCCGGGGGCGTACATGAACTTGCGCCCCAGGGTCACGTCGGTTCCGCCGGAGACGATCTGCTCCGGAAGCCGTAGCAACACCCGCCGCGTCCAGTCTCCCGAGCCCTCCTCATCCTTCAGGGCCAGCACCTGACCGCCGAGGTCCCCGGCGTAGACCAGGTCGAGGGCCCCGTCGTCATTTCGGTCGAAGCCGGCCAGGTCGACGATGCTGTGAGTCATCTCCGTCCAGTTGCTGCGGTTGACGTTCAATCCAGCGAGGCGGCCGCTGACCGCCTCGATCGCATAGATGGCCCGCCCGACATCGTCGGGGCCGGTGGGGGTTCCGTCCTGGCGTGGATCATATCCCCCGGCAAGCAGGAAGACCGGGGTCTTGGCATCGTCCTGGCGAAGCAGGTGCGCCTGGGGCCGTACCCAGGACTGGCCGAGGATGGCCGAGCCCCCCCCGGAGGAAACCAGGAAATCCGAATCGATCTGATACAACCACCGGGGATCGAGCGGCTCGGTGATGTCGAGGGCGTAATAGTTGTCGCCACCGCGGCGCTCTCCGAAGATCAGGATTTTCTGCGACGCGCTCTGGTAAAGGGTCGGTGAGCCATCCACAAAGTAGGCATGGGAGGCGCTCCCGACTTCAGCGAGTCGATCGAGCTGTCCGGGCGGGATGAAACCCCAGGCCTCGCTTCCGTCGACGTCGTCGAAGACGTGGAGCAGGCCGTCGTTGGCGCCGACAAAGATATAGGTCTTTGCCGCGTCTGCACTGCCGTAATTGACCGCAACCGGTTCCGAGTGGATGATATCCCCCAGCGGCCAGGGGTTGTCCTTGCCCCGGACCTTGGCGATCAGCGCGGCGGGATCAGGTACGCCCAGAACGCCGGCCAGCGCGGAGTTGGCGGAGGAGAAGGCGTTTCCGGCCGCCCCGAGCTGGTCGTTGCCCAGATAGGTATAGATGCGACGGCTGTCGGCCTGGCCGACCAGCTTCTGCCCCGCCGCGCCCTTCATGACCTCGCCACCATCGGCGGTCAACGACCAACGCGACTGCGGTGACCGGGTCCCGGTCAGAAACATTCCCTCACTGTCGACCACCGGGTTGCCGTTAACGTCCCGCAGCTCGCCGGTGCTGGTCAGGGTGAAACTTTTGAGGTTTCCCGCCCACTGTTCACCGCTCCGCGGGTAGAAAGAGCCGAGGTAGATCTTGTCGCCGGCGAAGGCCCGGTTGGTCCGGCTGAGCGGGACCACCGGGGCGACATAACTGGCATGGCTCCCCATCTCCTTGATGTCCTGGGTGATGGTTGTTAGCGCCTCGGCGAGGTCCGAGGCACTGTTGGCGGTGTAGTATTTACCACCGCCATCCTCGGCGGTTCTGCTCAACAGGTCCTGGTCGGTCTTGAAGCCGATGGTGTAGATGGTTAGGGTCTGCTTCTCGTGCGGGTCGTCGATGAGACCGAGGAAAGGATTGACATCCTCGTTGTGCAGGTAGTGGGCCACGTCATCCAGGTAGTCGGTGCCCCCATTATTGAAGCTGCCCGGCTCACGGCCGTCACCGTCGTGGTCACCGATGGTGTCGCCGTTGATGTACTCTCCGGTGGCGAGCTTGGAGTCGTCATCCCTGGTCGATTGTCCGTCGGTGACCAGAATGATGTAGTTCTTCTGATCGGGGCACTGCATGGGACTGGTATAGATGACGTTCGGGTTGAACCAGCTGGACATGCCCGCAAAGTACAGCCCGGCCTCAGCCAGGGTTTCGGCCAGGGGCGTCCAGGTCTCGGGCTGAAAGTTGTCCACCGCGCTCAGCAGCGTGCTCGCGGAGGTGCCGCAGGGTTCTACAAGGCTCCCGCCCTGATCGACGTTGAACTTCATCAGGCCGAAACGCAACTTGGCAAGTTTGGGATTGTTAATGAGCTCTTTAACCACATCCTTGGCCACGTCGATCCGCCTGCGTGTCTCACCCAATCCGTTGCTGTCATAGTTGAGGTAGTTACCGGTTTGCAGCTCCAGACCGTCGCCTTTCTTACCGTCTTTCTTACCGTCTTTCTTACCGTCTTTCTTACCGTCTTTCTTGCCGTCTTTCTTGCCGTCGATGCAATCGTAGGGGGAGATGGCAGAAACATTCGCGTCATCATCGTACCCGCGAGACTCCAGATTGTTGCGCACCTGGTCGCAGCCGATGTCGCTGGTCTGGTCGGTGAGCTTTTGCCACGAACAGATCGTGCCCGACCGGTCCGCGTCCTCGCAAACCTTGTGGTAGACCGCGCTCGTATCCTTGGTCCCCGGATAGGTTTTGGCGGGATCGTACAGTTCGCCGACGACGTCGTTGGCATCCATGCTTCCCGAGTTATCCAGAATGATCAGCACGTTGGGGTCGGGAGCGGTCCCGGTGCGGTAGATGTCGATGTCTTCCGCGAGGGCCGGCAGGGCCAGCGTGAGAGCAAGAAGAACCATAACAAACGTTTTTCCCATGACCCCCCTCCTATTTATGGAAGACCCGCCACACCCCCGCCCGGACCTGGCCGCGTTCATCGGGGGTGGTGGCGGTGACACAGAATCGCCGTACCTGAAACGCTCCCATGCCGTACCCGGACCCCTCCGGCGGCTCGCCGAAGTGCGGCTGCAGGGGCAGCCCCAGTTCTTCCGCCACGGCGGGGTCCTCGTCCTGGATAAAACGGATCTCCACATTGGCCGTGGAGGCAGGATACGGCTTCTGGGCCTCGGGCGGGTCGGCGCCCAGGAAATCATCCTTCAGCCATTCGCCGGGAACCTGCAGGGCCTCGTCCAGCCCGGCCTGGGCCTCGTAGAACCTCATCTCGGCAAGCTTCGAGCCGCCGGCTCCGCCAAGCTCGTTGCTCACCAGGGTCATCCCGAGCGACCCCAGCAGCCCCAGGACCATCAGCAGAAACAGGGCCAGGATGAGCGCCATGCCCCGTTCGTCGGCCAGGATTCGCACCTCTCTCACCGCTATCTTTTCCCTCCTAAAGATTGGGGCAACGAATGATGATGCGCAGGGGACGGGAGATATCGCTGCCGTCCAGCCTCTCTCCCTCGGCGACCATATCGACCACCACGGTACGGACCCGTGCCAGTTCCACCGGATCGGTCCCGGGTGTGCCGAGAATCACGTCGTCGGCATCCCAATAGCTGAAGGTTACCGAATCCAGCGACCCGGCCACTACCGAGACGCTTTGCCCGGCGGATCCTTCGTCACGAATGCGCAGCAGAGCCCCCTGAACGCCGTCGAACCGGAAAGTCCAGCGCTCCCCGGCGTCGATATCACCGTCCAGATCGGCATCGGTGGAAAAGCGCAGCTTGTCGTCGAGGGCCTCTTCGATGCCGGCGTTCGCCGTCCCCAAAGGGTCGAGCCCGGCCTCGCGCACGAAGCGGACCAGGGACTTGGAGGTGCTGCGCCGGTCGGTCTGGATCTCGGTGGTGGCCCGCTGGTCGGAAAAGTTGCGGCCGGAGGAAATGAGGAGTCCGGCGATGCCGGCCGAAACGATGGCGAATACGGCCACCGCCACGAGCATCTCGATCAGGGAAAACCCGTTGCTGCCAAGTCTTTTCACGGAGCCTCTCCGGTTGCCACGCCGACCAGGGAGACCTGGTGCCTTCGACTCTGGCTGTCCCAGAAAACCGTCACTTCGATCCGCCGGCTGTCCGGCGAGGGTCCGCCGGTGATTACCCAATTACGCGTATATGTCCCTCCGGCTTCCTCCCGGGCGGTAAGCCCGGTATCGGAGCCGTTGGAGAGGTCGGTCACGGGTCTTACCGCCCGCAGCTCTTCCAGCTTGAGCTGCGCCAGGGCCGTGGCCTCGTCCATGCGCCCGGCCAGGGTGGTGCCGCGCATATTGGTGGTTTCACTGGCCACCGCGGCCAGCAGCCCCACGGTCAGCAGCAGCAGCGCGATCAGCATCTCCACCAAGGTAAATCCGGCTTCAGCCTTCCTGTTCATCGATTCTCCACATTAGCCTGAATTGAGCAAAACATGTGCCAACCCGCTGCAGCACAATCCCGACCTGCGGCTCCCCGCCCCTTCGCGGGGCCCCCAGCAGCCAACCCAGGGAACCGCCCGACTTAGTTGACAGTATCGGAAAGGAAATGATTAAATGAACGTCCAATCTTGCATCCGACCGGTTTTCGGCCGGTTTTACCGGGACCATCCATGAAAAAGCACTCCTTGTGGGGGCTGTTTTTTGCCCTGGCCTGGCTTCCAGGCCCCGCGCACGCCGACTACCTTGTCATCCTGAGAAAAGGGACCGAATTCGTCGTGCCCGACTACTGGGTCGACAGGGAGGCCGTCGGGTTTGTCATGGACGGCGGAAATGTCGCCATTCCCCGCAACGCGGTTCTCTATATCTCCGAAGCCGACGATGATGCGCCGGGCTTGACCCGCGTGGTGACCGCCATCGGTTTCGGTAAAAAATCCGAATACTACACCGAGGAGCTGAAACAGGAGTCCGAGGAAAAAGAGTTGGGTCAGGATCGGGTCTCGACCGAGCCCCCGCCTGCCAGTGCCTGGGACCGGATTCTGGGGGAGATTGCGGCGGATAATGCTCTGCGCGAGAAGGGCCGTCGGTTGATGCAGGAGCGGGAGGAGGCTAAAAAGGCCTTTCTCGAGGCTAAATCAGCCAGGGACAAAAAGGCTCAGAAAGAGGCCGGGCAGAAAATCCTCACGTTGAATCAGGAGCGCTCCCGTCTGCTAGAGGACGTTCGCAAGGCCAACAACGGCGAGATTCCGGCCTGGTGGAATGAAGCGATGTGAAGCGGATTCAGTAAAACCCTCCCGCTAACCTGCAGGGCGATTCAGCGCCTCGACCTCGTTTCGTTACCAATCCGCCCTGTCACTCGGCCGGATCCTGAGCCGAAACGTTCAGAGCAAACTCCTGCGTGGCGTACAGCCCCTCGCCATCCTCGACACGGACCTTGACCCGATGTTCCCCCGCCAGTTCCGGCGCAACCGACCAGGTGACCCGCCCCGTTGCAGCATCGATCGACATCCCCTCTGGAGCGATCTCCAGCGAATACGTCAGGCTGTCTTCGTCGGGGTCTTCGGCCCGGGCGTCATAGACGTAATCAAATCCGTCAAAGGTTGCGGGTGGCGAAGAAACAAACCCGGGCGGGCCATTGGGGATGAGGATTTCCCCGGTCTCGAAGGTCGGCCCGTCCTCCTCGGTGTCGTAGGGGGTAATTCGCACGACAATCCGGTCCCCCCGGTGAAAACGCTCTCCCGGCAGCGCTCCTTCCTGGTCCCAGAGACTGACCTCACCGTTGATCCACCACTCGTAGCGGAAAAAAATCATATCCCCGTCCGCATCCTCGGCCCGGGGGACGGCCTCCAGGTTCACCCCGCGGTGGATCCGGGCCGGTCGGGATGAAACCGAAAGGATTTTCGGCGGCGTGTTGCCAATGGTGGTCGAGGTGGTGGCCTTTTCCGCGGGAGCGGTCACGGTGACCGAAACGATGTCTCCCCGGATAAAACCCTGCTGACAGATTTTCTGCCCCCTCAGTTCGGGGAGCGGTTCCCCGTTGCGTTCCCAACTGAAACTCAGGCTGCGGACCTTGCCGCCGTAAACCACCGCCTGGAGGCAATCTCCGACCCGGGGGGCCTCGGGGATGACGGAAACCGCAAGCCTTTCAGCCGGCGCCTTTCCCCCGGAAGAAGCGGGCTGTTCGCTGCTTAGATGGGGAGCCTGCTCCTCTTTGTCGCAAGCCGCAGCGCCCAGAGCCAGGAAGAACAAAAGGAGCCAGGCGGCGTGTCGAAGACGCACCATAGTCATTATCCCGAGCTGAAAACCTCTAACGTTCATAGACCCCTTCGCCCCGGAAGGAACCGCTCCCTCCGGGCCGAGAATCTACCATGGGTAACGGCTCCGGACTACCAGCGCATCCAGTAGACCGGGCTGATCAGCTTGGCGTCGGGGGCTCCGAAGGTCAGAACCTTTTCGCTGACCGAGTTGATGATGGTCACCTTACCCCCGACATCGATCTGGGTCGTCGGCTCGGAGGGGATCCCCGACCCGACGTTTTTCACCCGATCGGAGCGGCGAAGCACGGCCCCGTCCTCGGCAGCTGCTCTCTTGTTGCCCGAGGTTGCCGAGCTATCGTTGCTGGTATCGTAGTTGACGATGGCCTCGCCGGTGGCGAAGTTGAGATGGTAGATCCGGGCGGTGCCGAGATTGCCGGGGTTGCAGGGATCCGGCACGACGCTGGTGTTGGGTGCGTAGGTGGTGAAGAAAACATTCTGGTTAAACACCAGCGCCGGGGCCAGGACCTTTTCACCGCTGTTCTCGTCCAGATCGATGAACCAGCCGTGCTTGTTGGTAAGCCCGTCCAGGATCGTGTCGATCGCGCTGGCTGTCGTATCGTTTTTCTGAAGATCGTTGGCGGTTACATTTACCAGGTCGTCCTTTTCGTTGATGTCGTCGACGGTCGCCTGGCCCTTGTCCTTGACGGCGTAGATCCGGTCGGTGACGGCCGCATTCAGCGGGTGGGCGCGGTCCCCGCTGCCGAAGAACAGGACATGGTTGCTGCCGGACTTGGTGATCGAGGGCTTGAAGAAAAACTTCCTGCCGTTGGTCGCCGTGGCTTCGTGTCCCGGGTTCGACCTGAATATGATGTTGGCCGTCCAGCTGTTGGGGTCGGTGGAGCTGATGTCGAACCGCCACATGCGGCCGCCGGTGTCACCGACGTAGATCCGATCGTGGTAGCCATCCGCGTTGGAATCGAGAACCGTGACGTCCGAGGGCATCGAGAAGGTCATGTTGGTGGCGTCCTCGGCGTTGGTGTACTTCCAGAGCTTTTGTCCGCTATTGGTGAAATCGGGCTCAAGTTGGCCGCTTACCGTTTTGAGCTCGGCAACTTCGATCATGAAGACGCCGCGGCCGCGCGCATTGACCTGGGACCCGCCGCCGGTGGAGGTCACATTGCCGTCGTCGTTGCTGGACAGGGTGGTGTCGGTGGTGTCGGTGATGCCGGAGGGGAAGGCCTGGGTATTGCCGAAGCGCAGATCTTCGTTGTTGTCGTAACCGGCCCCGACGATGGCGACCACCTTAACCGCACTGCCCACCTTGATCTTGGCCAGCCTCGGCTGGCTCCAGGTCTCGCCCAGTTCGCCGAAGTCGGTCGTGGTGCTGTCGATCTTCCAGAGCAGTTTTGGCGCGTTGTAGGTGGTGACGTCGAGCGCGTAGTAGGCGCCCCGGCTGCCCGAGGAGGAGAGGGTGCTCTTGCCGCCGCCCCGGCGCTGGCCGAAGAGCAGGATGACCCTGTCCTTCTTGCCGACCCCGGTATCGACCTGCCCATCGCCGTCTTGATCGTGGACGTAAAGCACCGGCGAGGAATCGACGAAGTAATTATGGGACGTCCCAAAAAGTTCCGGCAGGGCTGGCAGGACGCTGTCGGGGATGAAGGCCCACTCCTCCCCGCCGTCGCAGTCGCGAAAGGCGTGCAGCATGCCGTCGTTGGCGCCGACGAAGATCATCGTGCTGTTGGCGGTGCTGTCGTCCTTGAAGCAGGTGTTTTCCTTGGCGGTGGCGTATTCGGTGTAGTTGAAGATGACCGGCTTGGAATGGAGGATGTCCCCCATGATCCAGGGCCGAGTGTCGGTGACGGAGCCGTCCTCGTCGTCATCCTCGACATCCACCCCCTGGAAATAGTCGACCAGTTTGTCGCGCACCACATCGTCGGCGATGCCGGTGTTGGCGGCGGTCAGGTTGGCCTTGGAGAAGGCGTTGCCGCTGTCGGTCAGATCGGCGCTGGCTCCCACGTTGGTGTAGAGTTTTCTGGCCGTGCCGCCCTGGATGCGCGCCACCAGGGTGCCGCCGACCCCGCCCGCGGCCACCTGGCCGCCGTCGCCCTGGCCGCTGGCCGGGTTGAGGGTGCCGTTGAACTTCACGATCAGGTTGCTGGCGTTGGTCCCCCAGTAGGAGACTTTGTCGGAGTAGAAGCTACCGTCGGCATAGGTGGCCACATCCCCGTTCTTGTCCACCAGTTGGTTGGAGGAGTTGACCCCGTATTTTTTCAGGTTCCCCAACCAGGGCTTCTGCACCTGGGGCTGGAAGAGGCCCAGGTAGATGCGGTTGCTGCTGATGGTCCGGTTGGTGGTGCTGGCCGGCACCACGGGAGCGACGAAGGAGGTGTTGGCCTCGGCCACGATGTTGCCCATCGCATCCAGCAAGGCATCGATCAGCTGATTGGTGTTGGTCGGATTGTAGTAAGTGCCGCGGCCGTGGGTGCTGTCGGTGGCCTCTTCGAGCTGGGCGACCTTGGAGGTCATCAGCTGGATGACGGTGGTCTGGATGACCTGATCCCCTTCGGTCAGGACATTGCTGGCGTCGTCGGCCCAGAAATCGCTTTCGTAGAGCAGCTTGGCGGCATCGTCGATGCCCCCCTCCGTCCCGTCGGTATCCAGATCGCCCATGGCATTGGCGGCCTGGGAGCTGGGAGTGCTGCTGCCGGTGGTGAGTACGATCACGAAGTTGCGGTCGCAGCTGTTCTCCAGCGGACTTGCGGCAACAAAGGTGTCGGAGGAGAATTTCGTGTTGTTGTCGTTCTGCCCCGCGAAGTACAGCCGGGCGTCCCAGAGGGTTTCGTTGACCGGCTGGCTGGAATTGGAGGAGACCAGGGTCATGCCGTCGACGGCGTTCAGAAAGGCGGTGTAGTTGGCCGGCCCCACGAGGTTGTCGTTCTTGTCTTTATCCGCTACCCCCAGGGGCTTGACCCCGGCCTTCAGATAGCCGCCGTGGTTGTTGGTACCGAAGGTCATCAGGCCCATCTTCACCTGTTCGCGCAGGGGTCCGGCCACCTGCTTGAGCACGGTCTGGACGACCGACAGCAGGTCGGAGGAGACCTCCCAGACCACGGTTCCATCGGTAACCGTAGCGCCGGCGGTGGTCGGCCAGGTCGGCTCTGCGGCGCCGGAGGTTCCGGCGGTGATGCAGCGGTAGGTGTTGGTGTTGCTGGCATCGGAGGGCTTGACCACGTCCCCCACGGCGTAGCTGGTTGCAGTGACCCAACCTGCAGGCGTACCAGGGGTGGCGGTGATCTTGTTGAGCAGGTTGCCCAGGTAGAAGTCGCCGTCGTCGTTCTTGCCGCCGCAGGCGCCGGTGTTGCGGGCAAGGTTGCGGTTGGAAAAGCCGTAGTCGGTCAGATCGGCCAGCACCTCGGCGCAGGTGACCTTGATGGTGCCGTCCGCATTGGGGTCCACGTAGAGCTGCCAGTTGGACTGGTTGAGTTTCTTGTAGACGGCGTTTTTCGTATAGCTGCCCGGGTAAGTCGTGGCGGGGTCGTAGGGCTCGGTCCCCCCCGACTGCTCCATGTCCTGGCTGGTGTCGACGATGAACAGCACGTTGGGGCGCAGGTTGGAGCTCTCTCCGGAATAGATGGCGGTGTCGCCGATGTAGTCGTCCCCCGCGGCCAGAGCGTTTCCCGCCCCCAGGCAGGCCAAGGCCAGCGATAGGATGATGGCCAGATTTTTCATGCTCACCCTCCTCCCGTGGTGATGAAGATCGAATCGTCGTCCAGCTTGAACAGCCTTACGATCTGGGTGTCGATGCGCGTCTGGGTGTTGTTGGGCCCCTCGGCGGTCACCGACACATCGTAGTAGTTGGCGCCGAAGGTCGTCCCGTACTTCTCGGCGAGTCGGACGGGAAGCTCCCCCGGGCCGGCGTCGGTGACCGTTCCGGAGTCCAGTTCTCCGCCGCTGTCCTTGGTCTGCCCCATGTCGATGAGCACCTTGTGTTTGGTGGGGGTTCCGCCGACGGGGATCTCGTCAATCATCAGGTTTACGCTGCCGTCCATGCTCACGATCAGGTCGCGGTTCATGGAATATTCCACCGCCCGCTCGGCGGCGTAGAAGGAGGCCTGCGAGGCGCGGTACCGGCCGGACTCGGCGATATCCCGGTTCGAGGTGCTCAGAACCACCGCCCCCAGAAGACCGATGATGGCCAGCATGCCGATGGCGAGAATCAGCGCCATCCCCCGCTCGTTTCCCAGCGGTTGGAAGCCCCTTTCGCCCCTGGTTTCGACTGCGAAGAGCTGGCGCCCCGTTTGTTGCTTTTCGAAAATTACCTCGACATCGCGCATAAGACGCTCCTAGAGATTGCGAACCGTCACCTGGGTTTCCAGGGCCCGGGTCTTGGTACCCTCGGGGGTGTCGGTCTCCCCTTCGATTTTCACCTCGACCGTATGGATCAGGCCGTCCTCGTTCGTCTGGTACTGAAAGTCCAGGAAAGAAACGTTGCGGGCCAGAAGCTGGTCGGCTCCGTTCACCGACCTGACCAGGGCCTTTTCGGTGTTGCGGGAATAGACGATCTGGTTGATCAGAGGAGCACCGGAGCGGGTCCCCACGATGATGTCGCCAGGCTGGAAGGTCACTCCCGATGTCAGATCACTGAGCTTGATCGAGGCGCTCCCCGGAGTGGGGTCGATCGACTGGACGGTGAAGATCTTGGCATCCGGCTCCGAAAGCATGGGGGGCCGGATGATCCGCACCTTGTCGCCCCCTGAAAAGCCGCCGGCCATGACCTCGCTGGCCACCGGCAGGTCATGGAGGGGCCCGGTGGTGGTCACCTCCCCGCTCACCCGGGCGTACCGGCTGCCGAGCGGGGCGGTCTGAATGGTCATCAGGGTGGCCGTGCTGGCATCCTTTTTGATGGGGTCGGCATCGACCAGGAATCCGGCCATCCGGATATCGTCGGTAATCTGATCGAGGGCCAGCCGCAGGTTCGCTTGAACATCCACCAGCTCGATCTGCGAGGTTGAGGTTCTCTGGGTGCTGATATACAGGGTCGATATCGCCATGGCCACGACCCCCATGACCGTCCCGGCGATCAGCAACTCCACCAGGGTCATCCCCTTCCGGTTCTTAACGATTGTTTTCATATCGCCTCATCAGAAATATCGCTTGAGGGTGGTCAGGTCGATCTCCTGCGCCTTCGCCCCCAGAACGCTTCGCACCTTGTGCTGGCTTGTTACCTTGATCTTGATCTGGGTCACGTTGGTGAGCCCCTGGTAATCGACATCGGTGCTGTAGCGGATTTCGTAGGTGCCGCCCCCCTCGGCGATGGTGATCGGCGCGGTCCACAGCGGTAAAGGATCGGTGGTCGACGGGACTTCAGTCTGAAGAATGGCCTCGTCTCCTTTCATCGCGGCAATTTCCTCGATGACCTGCTGCCCGAGCCCGGTAGCGATCTGGATAGCGCTTGAATGGGAGTTGGTCTGAATCGCCGCGACCTGGAGCTGGGCCAGACCGAGAAGGCCGATGGCCAGAATACATACGGCGATCATCATTTCCAGAAGCGTGAAGCCTCTTTGGTTGTTCAGAACAGGGACCATGGCAACCTTCCGCATCAAAAACATGGCATCGGCTTTCAACGTTCAACCGTTGCCTCGCTTATGATGCACTTATCATGCCCCGGACCGGTAAAGCCCCTCAGGCTCAGGGCCACGGTCCTTGACCAGCCCGGTGCCGCCAACGTTCGCCGAACAATCGTGCAAGTTTTGCATGGCAAGCTATGCATTGTTTGCGGGTTGGAAAAAACGGAGCGGCAGGCTGGCCAAGGACCCGCGTATTGCACTATGATTTGAAGAAACCGCTTCGTTGATCGCAACTTCGGTTCCCAGGGAATGCGGCCGGCTTCTTCAATCGTAAAGCCCTGCCCGGCCCCGGGAATCCGCAGGAAAGACCCGGATAAAAACGATGCCCAAAACATCCAAGGCTAAGGCGCGAAATTTGGAACCGGACCCCAGTGAAATTCCGGCCAAACTGACTCTCAATTTCAGAGGGGATCGACTCGTTCGAAACCTTCTGGCTCTCTGTATCTTCGTTGAAATCTCACTGGTGCTTATCGATGCCCTGATCAACTACGGCCGGCTCATCGACATCGGGGCCATGCGCCGTCTCTGCAACATTGCCCGCGAGGACGGCCTGGCTTCCTGGTTTCAGGCCACTCAGACGCTTCTGGCCGGCCTGACCCTCTGGGCCATCTTTCTGATCAACAAAGCCCGGCAAAAACCCGGGCGAACAACCTTGAGCTGGGCCGTGCTGGCCGCTTTTTTCACATTCATGTCGGCCGATGACGGCGCGCAGATTCATGAACGGCTCGGCTCCACCGCCAAGGCGCTTTTCCAAGCGGATCCCTCTTCCCAGGACCCGGTGACGGGGCTATCGCGGCTGATTGAGGTTTTCCCGAGCTACACCTGGCAGCTGTTCGTTTTGCCGGTGTTTATCGGGCTGGGGCTGTTCATGGTTTTTTTCATCTGGCACCAGGAAAGCCGGGCCGCCGCCAGAACTTATCTGCTGCTGGCGGTATCCTGTTTTGCCCTGGCGGTCGGCCTCGATTTTTTTGAGGGCCTGGACCCGGAGCACCGGTTCAACCTGTTGACCTGGATTCAGAACCGCTATGCAGCAACCGAGTATACGGTCTGGCATTTTGCCAAAGCGTTGGAGGAGTTTCTCGAGATGCTCGGAATCTCCCTGCTCTGGTGCCTTTTCACGGCTCATCTGGGGCGGCTGATCGGTAACGGGTTGAGCTTGCAGGTAGGTGATCGAGGGACTTGAAAAAGGCCGCCGAAGAACGCGCGCCTTCTCGCGAGGGTGCAGAAGATACACGGCGGTGAAACGTCCGCTTGGTGGCTTGGTGGAATGAGGCGGGGGAATTCAGAGTTGCTCCCAGGAGCCGACCTTCAGCGGCGAGGCTGAAGCGCCGCCGGGGAATTTGTTTTTCATCTGGGTATCGTAATAGAGCTTTGCCCCGTTTTTGAATTCGACTTCGTTGCCCCAGATTGCCCCGTAGTAGTCGCCGTTGTTTTTGACGTACACCTTGGCCGCGGGGGCGTAGATCAGGCCCTGGAAATCGGCGTTGTTCTTGAACTCGACAGCGGCGTCTGAATTCGAGAATATGGAAAAATCGATCGGAGCACCGCCGCTGAAGTTGATCTCAGCGCTCTGGACCACCGACTGACCCCCTTCGAGAAAGATGTTAACCTCCCCACCTGAGGTATCGATATTCAGCGTCGCCTGGCTGTGGATCAAGGCGATGCTGGTGAAGTAGTAATTTCCGGCGGTGAGCGTGACCGCCTGGTTTTTCCCCAGGCTCAACGAATTCCCGACCCCCGCGGCCGCATTGTCATTGCCGGCTTTGGCGGCCTTGAGCATCTGATCATACTCGCCGTCCGGCGTCAACAACCCAAGGGGATCGGGGTCTATGCCCTCGGCCATGGTAACTGTCCCGCCATCACCATACCCTCCGTCCGCCCCCCCCCGACCCCAGGAAGACCTTCCCATCGATCGTTCCCCCGTTGCCGGTCTCCACCAGTCCGTTGCCGGCCAGATTGGCTTCCCCGCTGGAAACGAACCCCGCATCGCCGGGCAGCGGGGCGCTGTGGTGGTCGTAGCTCTGGATGGATCCGTTGTTTTTAAAAGTAACCCCGCCATCGCCGAAAGCCGCGTACCGGCTCAGTCCGCCTCCGCCGCTCTCAGCCAGGGTCAACATGACCCTGATTGAGGCGGTGGCGTTGCCGGGGCCCCTGCCGGGACTGATGATATTGAAATAATAAGGATCGGCCGCGGTTCCCGAGCCGCCGGCGGCACCGGCAGGATGAGCGGTGTCGGCCGTCACCGCAAAACCGAAAGATCCTGGAGGAGTCTGGAATTCCGTCGGCGGGCTGGTGCCGAATCCGGTTACGAACGCAGCTTTGTCGAGGGTATTGGTGATTTTTTCGCGAAGAACCGCCCGGGCGTATTCGATACCGGACTCGGCATCGTAAAAAGCGAGTTTGTTGCGTTTGTCGTTGCCGGTGATCTGCAGCTCGTTAATCGTGGAATTGATGGCCAGGCTACCGAGGTGAGAGGGCTCGGCGGCGCGGCCATCTTGCCGTCGGCCAAGGCGGCATAGGGTAGAGCGCGCAGGATCTCTACCCGGGAGGCCGCCATGGCGGTCACTTCGGCATGCAGCCGCGAGGAGCTGTTACCTCGAACCGAGCTGACCTGCAGGACGGCTATCCCCAGAACCGCGACGGCGAAAATGGTCATGGCGACCAGCACCTCAACCAAGGTGAACCCCCGAGATCCCCCGAGGTATTTGCTTGGTAATACAGGCGTCATCATGTTATCTGCCTGCCGCTCAAAGTCCGATATTACGACAATCGACCTGAATAGAAGAACCCTTCCTTGGCCGTTCCGTCTGGGGCGAAGGTCACGAAGTCGTTGACATAGTCGATATTGTCGGTTTTGATCGCCTAATCTTTATTGGGTTAATACGGCATCAATCCAGATCGTATTCCTTCACCTTGTATTGCAGCGAGCGCAGGCTGATCTCCAGCAACTGGGCCGCATGGGTCCGATTGCCGCCGGTTTCGGCCAGGGCCTTGCGGATAAACTCGCGCTCGATTCGCTCGATGGCCTTTTTCAGGGAAAAATCCGAAAGTTTCTCGCGATTTTCCCGGCGCACCTCCCAGGGCAGGGTCGGCAGGTCGATGGTATCGCCGCGGCTGAAAATCAGGGTCTTTTCCATGAAGTTCTCCAGCTCCCGCACGTTGCCGGGCCAGTCGTAGCGCTGCAGGGCGGCCACAGCTTCCTCAGCCAAAGCCGGGACCGCCCGCCCTTCGCGGCGGGCGATGGCCTCGGCGAAGTGGCGGGCCAGCAAAGGGATGTCTTCCTTACGCTCGCGCAGCGGCGGGATGTGGACCTCGACCACCGCAAGCCGATAGTAGAAATCATCCCGGAACCTGCCGGCGGCCACTTCCTCCTTCAGGTCGCGGGCGGTGGCGGTCAGCACCCGCACGTCGACCTGGCGCGAGCGGGTTTCGCCAATGCGCCGCACCTCCCCCTCCTGCAGCGCCCGCAGCAGCTTGGGCTGCAGTTCCAGGGGCATCTCGCCGATTTCGTCGAGAAACAGGGTGCCGCCATGGGCTCGTTCAAAACGCCCGCGGCGCCGGCCGGAAGCACCGGTGAAGGCACCGGCTTCATGACCGAACAACTCACTCTCCAGCAGGTTTTCGTTGAGAGCCGCACAATTCAACGTGATAAACGGGGCATCCCGCCTTGGGCTGTTCTGGTGCAGGGCGTTGGCCACCAGTTCCTTGCCGGTCCCCGACTCGCCGGTGATCAACACGGTGGCATCGGTTGGGGCGACCATGGCCAGGGTGGCGAACATCTCCTGCATGGCCGGGCTGTTACCAACGATGTTGTTGAAGGAAAAGCGCTCACCCAGCCTCGTTTTCAGGCTCCGGTTCTCTTCGCTCATGGCCGTGAAGCTGAGCGCCCGGTCGATCAACACCTGCAGTTCGTCGATATCAACCGGTTTGGCGATATAATCGAAAGCCCCCTTCTTCATTGCTTCGACAGCGCTTTCGACGGAGGAAAAAGCGGTCAGCATGATCACCGGGATATCGTATCCCGCCTGGAGCAGCAGCGATAGCGTGGCCAGACCATCGAGCCGCTCCATCTTCATGTCCAGCACAATCAGGTCGGCAGGATGCTCAGCGAGATAGGGCAAGACCTCGTCACCGTCGGCCAATTGCTCTACACGATACCCATGTGCACTCAAATTGGCGGTGAGCATCAGGCGATGGGCCTGATCGTCGTCGACGAGCAGGATGGTCGGAGTATCGTCGCGATTGTGCTTCATCGATTCACCTCTTTTTCGGCAACATGATTTCTACCTCGGTCCCCTCCCCCGGAACGGTTCGGACCTCGATGGTGCCATGATGCTGCTCGACGATCTGGTGACTGACCGCCAGGCCGAGACCGACGCCGTTCTTTCTGGTGGTGAAAAACGGGTCGAACATCCGCTCTTTGTCTTCGTCACTAATGCCGCTGCCGGTATCGGCGACGATGATCCGCACCTGCCTGTCGTCAACAACAGCGCGCAGCGACACCTCGCCGCCGGCAGATGTGGCGTTTACGCTGTTTTTCAGCAGGTTCATCAAGACCTGCAGCAACAGATCCGGATCGGCCTCCACCTTGATGTCGACCTCCTGCTGGCGATGGGCCGTCAGCTGGTGTTCGGCAAAATCGTTGGCCAACATGGCGAAGGTTCGCGCGAACAACTCGTCGAGATCGACAATCTCAAAGCTCGGCTCCCGCGGCCGGGCAAATTGCAGCAGTCCGGAGACGGTGCGATTGAGACGATCCACTTCGCCGATCATCAATTCGGCGTATTTCCTGTTGTCCTCGGTCACCTTGTCCTGGGTGCGGAACAGGTGGGCGAACCCGCGCAACGTGCCGAGCGGGTTGCGGATCTCGTGGGCAATCCCGGCCGCCATCTTGCCCAGTGCGGCCATTCGTCTCGATCGCTCGAGTTGCTGCTCCATATCCCGGATGAGCGTCATATCCCGGAGCACCAGCACGGTGCCGATCTCCTGACCGGCGGTATTGTGCAGCGGCGCCCTGCCGATCTGCAACGGCAACTGCCGGCCGTCGGCCATTTCACAGTCGATCCGGCGATCCAGGTCCGTCATGTCGAACACCGCGGCATCGCCCCCGCATCCGGGGAGAATCTCAGGCAACGGCCGGCCGCGAAGGTCCACGACCGGCCGGCCGATGATCTCCTCTCCAATGCGGTTACAGGAGACGACCCGCTGCCCCTTATCCAGGGTGATGATGCCCAGAGGGATACTGTCCACTATATTGTCGGTGTACAGTTTCATGTTGGCCAGCGTCATTTTGGCCACCCGCATCCCCTGATAGACGAACAGGGCATAGAGTCCGGCACTGCCGGCCAGGAACAGAAGCGCCCCCATAAAGATGGCATGCCGCACATCCTGCCGTCTCGCTTCGTCGAATGCCTCCGTGTACAGGCCGACGGCGATGATCGCGCCGTCAAGACGCGCAGTCTCGCCGTACCCGTGCAGCCGGTGCATCGGCATCATCGATCTGCGGCGGGTATCTCCGCCCCAACCGGCGAGCCGGGCGCTGACAACAAACAACCCGGCCTGCTCATCCAAAGAAGAGAGCAATCGATCGGCACCACCCTGTGCGTTGACGCCGGTAACCATCGTCCGTACATCCGGTGCATCTTCGGTCTGGGCAATGATCCGGCCATCCCGGTCGGTCAGCACGATAAAGGCGATATCTCTCTCCCTGCCGCTCTCGGTCAGCAACGTCTGCAACGCATCCCCGCTGCCCATCATCCGGTGCATCATCGAGGCTCTCAAGGCCGCCCGCACCGCTCTGATGACCGTCTCCCCCTTCTGGAGCATGAAGCGCTCCATAAGCTCTTGCTCGCGATTGATATTTTGCAACGTCGACAAGGCGAGCACGGCAGCCAGAACGATTGTAGCGATCAAGACGCCGACAGCTGTCTTGGAGGGCCTGAACAAAAGGTTGCTGCGAAAGAAACTGCTTTTCGGGGAACGGTCGCCGCCCATGTCACTTGATCCTTCGCTCCGCGCGGTCTTCGTTTAGAGCGGCAGTCGTATTCATGTGAGATCTTTCTTCAATTGGTGAAGCTCCTCTTTGCTGATCTCGCCTGCGGCGTAACGATCTTTTGCAATTTTGAGGGAGCTGGATTCGTTACGGCCGGACGTGGCCGAGAAGAGGTACTGAAACAATTTCACCGCCAGGACGATGACGACAAGCCAGAAAATGATGGTGACGATCATGCCGAATGGATGGGGAAACATGGTCCCGAATCCGCACAACCAATCTGAAGCTCCTGCTCTCTGTCCATACATTGTTGAAATCTCCATTATTTCACAGGGGCTTGAGCCGGCGACAGATAGCGCACGACACCCCTTGATTGCCAGACTATCGATTCTGTCTAAATATTAGGCACTATCGCCCTTGTTGTTAAGGCTACCAGCTTCGGTCGTTTGTCGCGGGGCGATTACAGGAAGTGGTCAGGCACCGGCAACTCCCCTATTCCGCCAAGGTGCACCGGCCCGACCGTGGTCAATCGAGGCGGCCGGGCCGGCATAAAAAAAACGGGCCGGTTCATCTCCGGCCCGTCGGCTATTGACTGTTATCGTTGAGCTGCCCGCTCCTGCAGTTGGCTGCGTAAGTCGATCAATTCTTTCTCGATCGAGACCAATTGTTCCCGGGTGGTATTCGGGTTTCTCCGCGCTTCCTGATAGGCAAAATAGGTGTCATTGAGTTCCTTTCGCAACTCTACCGTGTCATCGAGAAATTTCTGATGCGACTCGTTGGTCCACTGACCATCGCCGAAAGCAGTCGCTCCCGGGCAATCACCATAACCGCCGAAGCCGCCCATCATGCCGGGGCCCATCATCGGCTGGCCACCGCCCATCATGCCATGCTGCATCATTCCGTAGCTACCGCCCATCATGTGTCCGCCGTTTCCTCTCATCCCCCAATCGCTATTGTGGGCAAAGGAAAAACCTGCAGTCAGTCCGACAATGAGGATCGATGTGATAATGATTTTTTTCATGGTGTGTCTCCTGTTCTTCATTGTTTTTCGATTGAGCCGATCGTGCGGCCGTTACTGCGCTGATCGTATATGCTGTTCATGGACAAGCTCTCGATCATGCGCCGTGGTTTCATTCCTCTAAGTGCAGAGACCATGCCACCACGAGCAAAAAACCTTGAAGACAGGACAAATAACCATAATTATAGGAATTATTTTCCCGAGCAGATCATCCCGCAGTGCCAGTCGCCCCACCGGCTGTCTTATTTCTAGGCAGTCGGCGGAGGCCCAAGAGCACGGACCTGCTCCATTTTTAGACACCAGGCAAACGGAAAAATTGAGACAGAGGAAAAAGTTAATATTTATGTTGTGAAATCTGAATCATATGCATTTTTTTTTGTCGCCCTGCTCGTTTAAATCCGACAGGCTGCCAGATTCAGATCTTTCATGGGTTCATAAGCTCGAATTCTGCTTATCACAGGTAATCTGCAACTCTGCGGGATGGTACTTCAGCACCTTTAAAAAGTTGAATATTAAAGAGGATGTCATAATATAAGTTTTAGGATAAACATCCTTATTTGTGTGCGAAAGGAAAATGTCGAGGACGCCAGAGTTGTTGAAAAGTGCGAACCGTGACTTTTCCCCATCGTCAATTCCCACTTAGGGTGACCTATGCTGCTGATGAAGCTCTTCAAATCAGGACCATCATGTGAGCTGTTACCGACTCTGGACGCCGAACAGACCTCTCGATACAAACGGTTTCGCAGACTTCTCGAACACAATCGTACAGCTCTGACTCTTCAGACTCATCTGGAGCAGATTTATTTCGATAATCGTCCCTTTATGCCGCAGATGATTGAAAAGATGAGTGGGCAGTTGTTGCTGGAAGTCGACGGCATGGTTAACGCTCTCTCCGGCATGACCCACCGAGACTATGAGCCGTTGCTCAGCGTGTTGCGCAGTATCGAAAGATCAGTACGGGACGAGTGGTCGGGACTGCGTCACCGTCAAACGGAAGATCTGGTATTGCCGTTGGACCGGATCAAATTGGAGCAAATGTCTCTGGTCGGCGCCAAAGCCGCCAACCTGGCCCACATTACCGGAGAGTTGCGGCTACCGACACCACAGGGATTTGCCGTGACAACCACGGCCTGCAGCCGGTTTCTCCAGGAAACCGGATTGGGTGAGGAAATAGATGCTATTCTGGCGGATCTTGACGATGATGATCCGGCGCGGCTGGAAGCAGTCAGCCGGCAGATCGGAGAACGGATCATGGCTACTGAACTGCCACGGAGTATCCTGACAGCCCTGCAGGATAGCGCTGCCGTCTTTGCCTCAGACCAGCAACTGGCGGTCCGCAGTTCCGCCATCGGCGAGGATGGGGAGCTCTCTTTTGCCGGTCAATACAGCTCGATGCTCAATGTAGCCATCGATGAATTGTCCCAGGCCTATCGCCACGTCATTGCCAGCCTGTACTCCGCCTCCGCGCTTTCCTACCGCATGCACCATGGTCTTGACGACCGGGAAACGCCGATGGGCGTGCTGATTCTGGCCATGATCCAGCCGCAATATAGCGGTGTGCTATATACCGTCGATCCCGCCAATGAGGATCCCGACAGCATCACGATCAGTTGGGTCGCCGGTCTGGGAGACCAGTTGGTCGGCGGTGAAGCTTCAGCGGAGCAGATCTTTCGAGTGGATAAAACAACCCGCGATCTACGAGCCGATGGAGGAAGCAACCAAGCTGACCGTGAACCGCCCGCTTTTCTTGGCGATCTGACGGACTACGCTCTTCGTATCGAAGAGAACTATGGCCATCCTCTCGATATTGAATGGGCCGTTGATCAGAACGGCGCCGTCACGATTTTACAGGCGCGGCCGTTACTTCTCCATGAAAAGAACCGGCAACAGGTCGAATTGCAGACCTTTGAGTACGCCGGTCACCCGGTTTTGATCGAAGGTGGGAAATGTGCTTCCGGGGGGGTTGCCACCGGTCGCGTTCTGCTCAGGACAACAACTTCAGCAGATAGCTCAGCCCCACCGCTTGAGCCGGATACCATTCTTGTGGTTCGGACGGCTGCCACTACCTTCACACCATGGGTCAGCAAGGTGAAGGGGATCATCACCGATGTCGGCAGTTCGGCCAGTCATCTGGCCTCGGTGGCCAGGGAATTCGGGGTTCCAGCCCTGTTCGATACCCAGGTTGCCACCACGACATTGAAAGACGGCGCCGAGATTACGCTCTGGGCCGGTCGGCAAAGGGTCTACCAGGGAGTGGTGGAGGAACTGCTGGATAAGGTGGGCAAGGTCAAGCGGCCGATCTTTGACAGCCCGGCCCATCAACGCCTGCAGCGTTTACTTGATCTGATCTCCCCTCTCAACCTTTCCGATCCAAATTCGACGGATTTTTTACCTGAAAAATGCCGGACGGCGCATGATATTATTCGTTTCTGCCATGAAATATCAGTTCGACAGATGTTCAACCTCGGCGACACAATCGGGCATACCCGCAACGCCGTCAAGTTGAAGGTCAATCTTCCGCTGATCCTTTTTGCCTTGGACATGGGCGCCGGGTTGCGACCCGGCTTGACCACCTGTGACGAAATCAGCGCTCATGACGTTGCCAGTATACCTTTTGTTGCACTTTGGCGCGGTCTCAGCTATCCAGGCATCAACTGGTCAAGCTCTCTCGCGGTCGATGCCCAAGATTTTATGGCGCTGATAGCGGCTGGGGCCAGACCGCAGGATAACAACCTCGGGGGAGCGAGCTATGCCATCATCTCGAGTGATTATCTCAATCTGAGCATTCGCTTCGGATATCACTTCGCCACTGTGGATGCCCTCTGTGGGGAAGAGAGCGATCACAATTATATCACGCTTAATTTTTCCGGTGGCGCCGGAACCTACCATGGCCGCTCACTGCGCATTCAGTTTCTGGCCAGTGTCCTCACCAGGTTGGGATTTGGCACCACCATCAAGGGAGACCTGCTCGAAGCCTCGTTCGAACGCCACGACCGGGCCGCCATGGAAGAAGCTCTCGAGCAGCTGGGACGATTGCTGGGTGTCACCCGTCTGCTTGACATGGCCTTGAAAAATCCCGACCAGGTCCTGCCCCTGACCGAGAAGTTTTTCCATGGGCAATATGATTTTCTCGCGACGGAACAAGAGGATATACCGGCAAACTTTTTTCTGATCACCGGTGTCTGGAAAGAGAGCGGACCGGAAATGGAGAACACCATTCTTCAGGATGGTTCCGGTTTTATCTCATCAGTCTCCATCGGCATGACCCAGGCCATGACCCGGTTCATGGGCAGGCGTTACCAGGATTTTCTCGATAATATTGAAGCCTACCACTATTTCCCCCTACTTATCGCCAGGGAAAGCAACATGGAGGACGGAGCAGCGCAGGTCTGGGTCAAGCCCCTGGCTGGAAAAATTGATCAGTCCGGCGGACTTGCCTTTGCGATACGCGACTGGGCCAATTATTTTGTCCTCCGTATCAACTGCCTGGAGAACAACGCTGTTCTCTATGAATTCAAAAACGGTAAGCGATTTGCTCGGGAAAACAGTGACATTCCAGCTGTCCGCAAGCAATGGCATCTCCTGCGGGTTGAGGCAAAAAAAGGACGGATCAGTGCTTTTCTGGGCGAAGAATTGCTTTTTCACCATCAGGCCGAGCGCAGCCTCAAAGGCTATCTCGGCCTCTGGACCAAGGCCGATTCGGTCACCCTGTTCAAAGATCTGACCATCAAGCCTGAAGGAGGGCTGACATGCGTGCTCGCCTGAGGCCAGGGTTTTTGCGGAATGTGCCGGCGTTTCCGTAATCTTCTGCAATGCCGAGGTACACAGAGTTGCATCCCTGCAACTCGACGACAGCAACTGGCATCAGGGAGTTGTCGATCTCCACCATAATAAGAGCCGGCGCGGAGCCCAACTCCCTTTGCCAGAGAGAAGCGGTCCTCTTGGATCGTTTGCACCAGACGATACTACGATCAACAATGGCCTATGTTCATCAAGGCAATAATAAGACAGGTATGAAATGCTGTCTTTGCCAGACCGGATACCCGGGCGCCAAACAGCTCATACGAGGCTATCCTCCCGATGAAAGCGTCGACCATTGGTTGCCTCGCCTGAAAACCCGGATCGAAGACCAAAGAATCGGTAATTTCTTGAAACTGGGTTTAAAGAGGGGACATATTCACTGCTTTCCGGAAGCCGGCGTCCTCCCGGATCCACAGCCTGATACATCCCCTGCCGATTTAATAAGTGTTGATTCGGCTGTCTTGTCCCGATTTATGTATACTTGATACCACCGGATTCGGAACGTTTGAGTGGTTGGCAGGTTACCCGCTTGTCAGAATTACCTTTTTCAACTCATTAAAAATCTCCATAATTCTGAGCATCCCAACAATCTCCCCACCACTTGCGCGTACAGCCAATCGGCCGATATTTTCATTCACCATAACGTGCACAGCCTCTGCCAGGGTAGCTTCTTCAGATATGGTGACTTCAATGGGCATCATGACCTCTTTCACCTTCTTTGCCGCCCGAGCCTTGAACTGCCCGGTAAACTCGCTGTGATCATAAAAGACCGGGTAATCCTTAAATGTTTCCGCTGTAAACCAGGTATTACCCAGATTTTTCGGATCAATGCTTTTGGCTTTTAGATCCAGTCCCAGGAGGATTTCCCTGACACTCAGGACACCCACCGCTTTCTTGTCGCCATCAAGCACCATGACTGCCCGGTGCCCGGTTCTGTCAAGTATTTCAAAAGCATCCACAAGGGGCTGTTCCTGTGAAACCGAGCCATAGTCCTCTATGGGCAGCATCAGATCCTTGACCTTTCTCTCTGTATTGTTTGGCATGCTAGACCTCAGTTTGTTCTCTTTGTTTGGTGAGATACTTTTAAATTGACGAAAGGGCGGGTCTGGGCACTGGCCTTATTTCTTTTTTTTAACCTGCTCGAAGACCCGGCCCGGATGTACCGTCAACTCGCTGATTTTGCCTTGCATGATCTCATCCTCGCGGGCCTTTTTATTTTTGTATGCAGCCCGCATTTTCGTCAGCATTGAGTCAAAATCCGGTGGTTTGACCAAATAATCAAAGGCGCCCAGTTTCAAACTCTCTGTCGCGGTCTCAATGGTTGCTCTACCGGTGAGCAAAATGACCTCCATGAGAGGCTTTATCATCTTCATTTTTCTTAAGGTTTCGATACCATCCATGCCCGGCATCTGCATATCGAGAATAACCACGTCAAAAAGTTTTTCATTCAATATGTTCAGCGCAGCTGCTCCGCTTCCCACCCCCGTGGCATTCAAACCATGATTTTGCAGTCGTTCCAGGAGAGCCTCACGAAAATCATCTTCATCATCTATAACTAATATTCTATAACTATCCATCGTGCTTCCTCCATTGTTGTTAGATAATCAGCAGATATGCGACAATCCCAACTGGCACCGTTGCAAGTCTGATGAAATTTTTATGATCAATTAAACAAGTAAAGTGTCTATTGGATCGTTTGCACCAGACGATACTACGATCAATAGCTATGTTCATCAAGGCAATAATAAGACAGATATGGAATGCTTTCTTTGCCAGACCGGATACCCGGGTGCCAAACAGCTCATACGAGGCTATCCTCCCGATGAAAGCCTCGACCATCGGCTGCCTCGCCTGAAAACCCGGATCGAAGGCCAAAGAATCGGTAATGTCTTGAAACTGGGTTTTATAAAGTACCCGATCTACTGCTGGCGACACCAGCATATCAAGATATACCAGATCCATACCACCCAGGAACACCCTACTGTACTGAATGGTTTCATCTTCCCCCGGGAACATATACCTGCAAGTAAAGCTAAAGGCCGATTGTATCTTGTCAAACATCAGGTCTTCAATAACAGCGTCTGCGGCTCCCTGTTCGACAAGCTGCGTGGCAACAGTATTGGCAAACTCCCTGATCGTGGATTCGTTGAAAAACTCATCCGTGGCCAGATAGTCTTCATAAAAATTGAATCGTAGCCGCAGATGCCGGTAGACCTGAATGCCCAGAACAACAAGGCTGCTCTTGTCAATTCGCTTCGGCTGTTTCGGCGGCAGAATAAATACCCTGTCATATTTATCCAGGGCTTTTTGACCCAAACGCAATTGCGCAGTGGTCAGGACTGTGGAGTCGAGGTACTCCGGTTTAAGCGCATAAGCTGTTTCAGGGACAACAAGAGAGAAATGCGCATCGGCATCCGTTACTACTTTCCCACCGGCACCATGAGCAGGCAGATAGTTCACCATCAGCACCGCACCCAGTAATCCCGCCGCCAGCACAAAACGCCAGAGACTCCAGCCCTGCGCTTTGCCACAGGACCGGAGGTGTGACCTGGCAGATCGTTGTCGGCTCATGTTTGTCCTATCAGTCTTTGTGGCTCATCCGGGTTAAGCATACTTTTCGCTACTGATGTGTGGTTCCCAGATCCATCATTGGCGAACTCAACCGTGGTAATATAGTCTTGCCGCCGGCTCTCTTGCGGATGACGGCGGCAAGACCTTTGGTGAAAAGGCAGGAGTTGCATCTTCACGGCGACTGGTTGCTAATATAAACATTCAGAATCATAGGGAAGTACGCAAAATCCGGATGAGCCACCTTTTCCTTCATTTTTGTCTGCTCGCCGTCAAAAGTGCCTCTCAATGACGTTTATTTAACTGCCAATTGCCGGCCACGGCAGAATCTGCCAGTATCCGTAAAAGGCCACGACAATTAAAATCAACAGAGATATAACCACGAAAGGCAGGCCGTATTTAATAAAATCAACGGGAGTCAGGAGCGAGTCGCCAGTCTCGGGATCAACCGCCATACCATAGGCTATGGCGTTGTTAACGGTACCGACGATCATCGCATGGGCATATGAAGAGCCAAAAGAACAAGCCAGACCGACTTTCCAGAGATGAACACCACCCATGGCCGCCATAGGAAGAACAACCGGACCGATGGCACCTACCGCCGCACCGTCGCTCATGAAGTTGGTGATAATGGTGGTGACCAGGCTGGCTGCTATGACAATGCCCATGCCTTGAGAAAAATAATCCGGCAGCATGCCTACAAACTCACGGGCTACCCAGACGCCCGCACCGGTCTGGTTCAAAGCGACACCCATGGCGCACGCTCCGGCATAGAGGCCAATTACGTCAAAACGCACCCGCTTCTGCACATCTGCCCAGGTCATCAAGCGAAAAAACAGGATGAAGAAGACCACCACAAATGTCGCGCCACCGAGACCAATGGCGCCACTGGCAAACATCCATAAAAAAATCTGGATCACAAAGAGTATAGCCATCACCAGCTCTTTGCCTCGAATCTTGCCCATACCCTCCACGTTGTCGCGCATTATTTGCCCGATGTTGAGTTGAGCGCCGGCGCCGGTCTTCGAGACCATGGTGAGATAGACATACATACCGGTGGCGATGGAAAGAAACGGTACGACCGGAAGGCCATACATCATCCACTGGCCAAAACTCATCGGCAGACCGTATCCACTGAAGTAGCCGATCATAATGGCAGATCGGCCACCAACGGCCGGCGAACCGGAACCGCCAACATTGCCAGCGAAACAGATCCCCAAAAACAGGGCGCAGGCCAGGGCATGCAGTTGTTTCTTGCTGAGACCCGCCTTGACACCGGCCGTGTATACCAGGAGCAGAATGGGACACAACAGCGCGATCAGGGCATGCTCGGACATAAAGCCCGCAAGAAGGGCCAGAACGGGAAAGAAAATAAAACAGAATCCCTTGAGCGATTTGATCTTCCCAAGGAGCAGATAGCCGATTCTGCGATCAAGCCCTGTGACGCCGACAGCCGCCGCCAGGATGAGCACCCCGGCGATGAAGAAAACTGCATCCTTCATATATGCCTGGGATATCGCATTAATGGGTAGTATATAGTAGAGATAGAGGAGTACACCGATCAAAACATTGGTGGTCGCCAGGGAAATACATTCGGTGCCCCAGCACAGGGCGATGGTAAAGAGAAGGGCCACGCACAGTTTCATCTGCCAGGCCACACTCTCAGGAGTCATCTCCTTTTTCATGTATTTTGCATAGGAATCAACGTAATTCGTGGTGCCACTCACATACCGCGCGCCCTTGGCCTTCTCTTCTACGGCCAGATCGATCATAGATTGTGGCGTCGGCACCAAATAGACGACTGTGATAAAAAAAATCATCAACCCCGTTATGAGGGCCGGTTTATGACCCGCTTCCCCAACCCACCATGGCCAAGAAAACAGTTTGGGTTTTTCATTTATCGTACTTTGCGCATCCATAAAAATTACCCTCATTTCTGAATGTTAGATGATTGCAATGATATTCCTCTTTGTAATACCGCGGAGTTAACCACCGGTGCAGGTACGATTACGGCCAATAATTTCAAGGGCCTTTTCGCCACTTTCCGCACCCTCGGCAGTCAGTCCCTTCTTGCTGAGTATCTTTACCGTCTTATCAAGGAATTCTTCTTCATCATCGACAACCAGCACATTAAACTCACTCATACTTGTTCTCCTTTGAAAAAATTTTGTCTGAGTTGAATGATATCGCCTCTGTTATCTCGTTGTCCCAAAGCAATTAAGGGGCAAGACAACAGTGAATACATCACCTCCTGCCTGTCTGTCTGTCTGTTTTCGACCTGTATTGAGCCACCAAGTTTTTGCACTATGTCATAACTTGTATACAGCCCCAAACCAGTATTCTTCCCTGAATCCTTGGTAGTAAAAAATGGATCGAAAATCTGCTTGATATTTTCAGGTTTGATTCCCGGGCCACTGTCAGTAAATTCCACCCGCGGTCTCCCATCAGCGGCTACTCAGGTTGAAACCTCAATTTTACCTCCCGGGCCGCCTGCCTCAAGAGCATTGCTCTTGAGATCAAGAAACATCTGCTGCAGCTGAGGGATGTCGAACATAATTACGGGCAGTATTGAAGCACATGTTTTAAAATGGAAATATTACTGTCTTCCGCCTCTCGCTCGACAAATGAGATTATCTCATTCAGAAGACTATTGATCTGCACATTCCCCTTTTCTTACACCATTTTTCGAGAAATACCCAGAAGCCTGTGCGTAATGGTCTCGGTGCGCTTAGCATGATGCCGTATCTTCTCGATCGCCTTGAGATATTCATCTATATTCTTGACAAGCGCCGGGTCTTCATCGGCCAGCCTGTGACAATGTATGAGACGGCTATCGCAAATAGTATGCCATCATTGATTTCTCTTATTTTGCCGGCAATACTGTCTCGGAATAGAGGAGGTAAATGCAGGTAACATACTTATATTAATATATTTTTGCTACAATATCGGGATGTGGTGAGCACGGTTTTATCACCTGCAACTGAATGCCTGTTGGAGATGAACTCTCTGTCAGCTTTTTTTACATAGTGTCAAAGAATCGGACGCCCGGGAGAGGGGGTGTTTTTCTTTTCCCGGAATCTGTTGGAGGTAATACCGACTCGTCCTCGGTAGTCCATTGTATTTAAAAATCTGAAGTTTACCGTTTTTTTGGTGTACGGATCGAGGGGCAAGCCGAATCGCCGGCACCCGTGAACGAGAAATATCCTGTAATTCAAACTGCAGTTTCCTGAAAAGTGTCCCTCCGGAAAGGACGATATTTTGCCAAACATCAAAGGACAAAACGGTTTGTCACAAAGGCAACCACTGATTTCACCGCACGGACAGGTGTGACGCTTTTTCCTAACAATATCATGACGTCGCCTTCCCGCTTTTCAGACACAGCTCGTCTGTCGAGCCTCACTTTCAGGGCCTCCATCCCCACATGCTCGATGCCGATCGTCCGCGGAATAGTCGACTCCAGCGAGGCGACATCGATTTCGCCATAAACAGCTTCTGCTGGTGCGGGCTCTGTCGACGGCCAGCCGGCGACCAGTTGCGCCGCGTACCGCTGCGCCAGCTCCTCTATCTCGGCAGCTGGTACTAAACCCGGTTCCTTGGCCGACAGCCGTTCTCTCTTCAAGGTCTTACGCAAGCTCAGTGCCATTTGCGGGGAATTCCGTCCTGGAACGATTTATGCTAGATGAACTCCAACCTCACTCTATTACCCTGTTGAACAGGAGGGAAACCATGATTCCCCTGCGCATCCTGATTGTCGATGATGAAGCAGTCATGCGAGTTTTGCTGGAAACGTTCCTCAAAAATTGCGGACATCAAACAGTTGCCGCACGATCAGGTGAAGAAGCAGTCCAAAACCTTCTGTTCGACAATTTCGACATGGTCATTACCGACCTGCAATTGAACGAAACTAGCGGGATAGAGATAATCAAGAAGGCAAAAAAATTAACCGAGACGACCATCGTTTTTCTGATGACCGGCTGCCGGAATGCCCACTGTCGAAGCCAAGCCCTGCAGCATGGAGCAGACGCGTTTCTGGCCAAGCCGTTCGATCTCGACGAACTGGTCAGCCTGATACAATTTCATTCGATTAGATATCTTGCTGCTGGGAAGTTGACGAGGCAGTTCCCTCGAAACAAGCGACAGTGTCAGAATAATTTACAGAGTGTAAAGGTTGCTTGTCAAACATGACGAATAACGGGTGTGCTTGCCAATAGCAGGCAACACATGTGATCTATGGAATCCGCACGCCGGCCACATCAAATCAGGATTATGCTAACAGATAGCAACAGCAGGGTCAGGGATCTGTTAAAACGTGAACTGGAACATGAGGGATATATCGTCTTCTCGACTAAAAGCGATCAGGATGTTCTCGATTGTATCTCCTCGCCTGGCTCGATTGACCTGATTATTATCGATCCGCAGCTTTTTTGCCCATACCGCCTCAACCTGTTAGGCAAACTCTGCGCCTCAGCGCACAATGTATCCATTATCATCCATGGGTTCGACGATCAGCGAGCATGCATCGAATCGCTGCAACACGCCCGCTTCGTCGACAAGGATGCCAACAGCATCAAGGAACTGAAGGAAGCAATACGCAGTTGTATGTCTCGGAAGACGGACGGTATCGCATAACCGCCCATCTATCCGTCCGCTCAAATACGTGTTTTAAGAATGCAGAACCAAAACGGAAACAGGGGCGTGACGAAACAGCTTCTCACACGTGGAGCCCAGCAAATGGCGCTTTTGATTCGTCGCGCCTTTGGCTGATATGATCAAGAGATCGGCCTCTTCTTCGTCAACCACGCGGAGCATCTCGGTAAACGGGGTTCCAGACCTGATTTTCATTGTTCGAGGAACGTGTCTCGGGAGCGAATCATCCAGCAATTCCCTCATCGTTTGGGTTCGTCGATAGGTTTCGTCGGAGAGAAATCGTTTGCCCGAGAAAGAGCGCCGTTCCCTTGCAAAAATACTCTCAACAGAATCAACCAGGTTCCAGTCGATGACATTCACCGCGATCACTTCGGCACCGAATCCTTCAGAAATGGCGCCGGCATAGGCCAAAATTCCGGAAGAAAAGGATGAAAAATCAATTCCGATAACGATCTTTCGAATATCTTTCACTTCGACCTCCGTTCCACCGCGACTTCGAATTTCTGACGATTCCTGACATTGAGCACTGGAACCGGACTGTGCCGAAAGACCTTCTCCGCATGACTTCCCAAAAGTGTCCTGGCAAGATTGGTCCTGCCTTTGTTGCCGAGCACTACCAGGTCAACCTTCTCTTCGTTGATAGCCACCAATATTTCTTCGAAAGGAACACCTGTCTGAATCCGGATTACCGTGCCGATTCCATTCCCGGAATACACGCTCTCGAGCAGATTTTCAATTCGCGATCGCCGGTCGGCCTTGGCACGCTGCATGAATGTGGTGACATTCACCAACTCAGGGTAATACTGCCCCGCCGCCACCACCCCATCGATTTCCCGTTTATTGATCACATTGAAGATCACTACTTCCGCCCGAAACATCCTGGCGAGAGTAACGGCATAATCCAGTACTTCCTCAGAATAATCAGACAGATCAATACACGTCAGAATTCTTTTGACCTTTACCATCCTGCTCTCCCTGTTGTTCTTCAGCATTTATTATCGAAAACCGTATGTCCAAACGACGAATCCGAACGACATGCGACCGGTTCTGTATGCTTATGAAAAAGCAATTCACGTGCCATAACTTGCCATAGCAGCAGTTATTTGACAAACGACGAGAACGGGGGGGCGTGGAGGGGTGTTATTTTCGTATTTTTTCAGGATAGAGGCGATACTTTTCCATCTTCGCATGCAACGTCGGTCGAGAGATACCAAGAAGTCGAGCCGCCTGCGAACGGTTTCCATCGTTCAGTTCAAGTGCTCCCCTGACAAGTGCGGCGGCAACCTGATCCAGGCAATGGTCAAAGAGGCGCTCCTTTTTTTCGCCGACCAAATTGGCCCATACCCAATCACGCAATGATTCCGTTGAAGACGATTCAAGACCATCTGAGTCGGCGCCATAGCTGAGCTGTGGGATGGTGATTTCTTCCGCCTGTATCGGAGCGCCCCGATTAAATATCAGCGCTCGTTTCAGCGTATTGGCAAGTTCGCGAATATTGCCGGGCCAGTCGAACTGCCCGATTTTTTCCGCCGCCGCCTCCGAAATGCCAGGGTTGTTCATTGACAGATCATCGGCCAAACGAGAGACAAGAAATTTTGACAGAACGGGAATGTCTTCCTTTCGTTCCCGCAGCGACGGCATCCTGATCGACACCACACGAAGGCGATAATAAAGATCCTCCCGGAAGGTGCCATTGGCAACGGCCGCCTCCAGGTCTCGATTGGTTGCGGCGATGATACGGACGTCAACCTTTACGGGCTCTTTTCCTCCGAGCCGCTCGATGCTGTTTTCCTGGAGCAAGCGGAGAAATTTGGCCTGAATACTCATCGGCATGTCGCCGATTTCATCGAGGAAAACCGTGCCGCCTCGCGCCTGTTCGATTTTGCCGACCCGTCGATGCATGGCTCCGGTAAAGGAGCCTTTCTCATAGCCGAACAATTCACTTTCCAGCAGCGTTTCGGGAATGGCCACACAATTGACGACGATATAGGGCTCATCGGCTCGGGCGGAATGGTTATAGATGGCGCGGGCGGCAAGTTCTTTTCCGGTCCCGGATTCCCCCCTAATCAATACCGTCGCATCGGTGGCCGCTACTCGACCGATGGTCTTGTACACCTCAAGCATTTGGGCACTGCTGCCGACCAGCGCCTCTCGCCCGGAGGCATCTTCAACGTTCGGGTTGAACTCTACAGGCGAAGACATGCACCGTCCGGCGATCAGGGCCTTTTCTATCAACTGCAGCATCTCCAGCACATCAAACGGCTTGTAGATATAGTCATAGGCACCGTTGCGGATCGCCCCAATGGCGGTTTCAGTGGTGCCGAAGGCGGTAATAATGATCACCGGCACTTTCGGAAAAGAATGGTGAATCGCATCAAATACCTGGATGCCGTTCATGTCCGGCAACCTGATATCGAGAATGACCAGATCCGGCTGAGCCACCTCGACCCCCTCGATACCGGCCCGACCGGTATGAACGATTTCAACCCGGTATCCTTCATGGGAGAGGATCTTGGCAAAGCTCCGGCACAACTGTTTATCGTCGTCAATGATCAGAATCAGACTCATTGCCCTCTCCCTTTATGGGCAGCACCATCGATACTTCCGTACTCCGTCCGGGATCGGAGGAAATAACTAGTTTACCCTTATGTTCTTTGACAATACGCTCGACAATGCTCAATCCCAACCCTGAGCCATCTTCCTTTGTGGTAAAAAACGGCGTAGTAACCTTATGTACCAGATCTTCCCTGATACCTCCGCCGTAATCTTTCACCGTCAGGATCACGACAGACCCGAGATCTGAATCTTCTACATGCTCTTCATGGATATCTATGCGACCACCGTCATTCATCGCCTCACAGGCATTGGTAATCAAATTAATCAAAGCTTCCTTGATTCGATCGGGATCAACCGGCACCTGAGGCAAAGCTTGATCGTACGAAAAAGAGACTTCGGCATTATATTCCTTCAGTCGATACTCAAGCAGTTTCAAGACGGATTGGATCAATTTCCCGAGATGACACGGTTCAATTTGTAATTTCGGCGTCCTGGAAAACTCCAGAAAATTCTGAACAATCTTATCGATTCTGCCGATCTCGTCGGAAATCACCTGCAGATCTTCATTCTGGACATCGCTGAGTTCAAGTGATCGACTCAGAGAAAAGAGCCGCATTTTAATCGATGTAAAGGGGTTTCTAATAGTATGGGCAACACCTGCCGCCAGTTCTCCGACCATGGCCATTCGTTCCGCCTGCCGTAAGTGTTTTCTGCTTTTTGCCAATTGATCATGTGTTTCGTCGAAATCACGCAGCATGTCCTCCAATGATCGGCTCAGTGAACCGACTTCATTGCGTGAACTTTCGACATGAGAGCCGCCGGTGGCGAGAGCCAGGCCTCTGATGGGAACAAGGATCTGCCGATAAATGATGAACAGAAAGCCGGTGCTGAGAGATAAGAAGGAGACGATACCAACATATGCCAGTCGACGCAAATAGGCAGACCGACGGTCGCTCTGCGCTTTCGTTTGTTGAACCACCTGCCACTGAAGGGTGCTGAAGCCGCGGCATAACTCGAGCAGAGCGAAAAACTCGCCGCGCTGCTTTTCGTGCCAGGGGGAGATGCCCTCATCAACCGTCCGTTCCTGATAACTCTCGATGGCACGATCTTTGTCCTCGATATAGCTCCGATAACCGGTGGCAATCCGGTTGAGTAACTCTTGTTGTTCTATATTCAGCTCGAGGGCCAGGGCCTGTTCCAGACTGTTCTTGAACATTTCCCGGTATTGACCGAGCAATTTGAGCCATTTTCCATCTCCATCAAAAAGAAAATAGGTCAGGAATCCTTTCTGGTTGGCCAGAGCCAACTCCATCTCCTGCGCCTCTTTGTAAAGAACAAGCTCCCGTTCCACCAGATCATCGAACATCTGGTCGACCTGTGAGGCATACCAGAGGGAGCCGACCCCACCGGTGGTAACGATCAGGGCCATCAGGACAAAAATAATGGCAATTCTTCCTCTGAGGCTTATTCCGTCAAGCATCGATTACTCGTCGCGCCCTGTCCTCACTGTTCGTCATGCAGAGACCTCGGCCTGAGGAAAGCACGCGGTCAGTTTCTTTTGAGACGGTTCAAAACGATACGATTTCTTGCTGATTCTTACCGTTTCCACCCTGGAAACCACAAATTCTCTCTTGACCAGAGCTTCGGCCAACCAGGGAAAGTGCCCGCTCCAGCGAGCACCCCTCTTGTCTCATGGCACGCCTGCCCCGGGCCTCTTCGGAATCTGAGACGAAAACTCGCAGGATAAAGGTGAGATCGGGATCAAACGTCCAGTCATGGGGGTTACATCGAAAAATCTCACATAAAACGTGCAAAATCAGCACATTACACATCAATCTGATATAGGACCAACCTGTCTTCAATACCATGCCCGAAGACTTTGAGCACGTCATTTTGCAACGGCGTCGGTTCTTCAAGCTGTTGTCGGGGGCGTTTCTTCCCAGGGTGCCAGATCAACACCGACCGCAAAGCCCACAGTTCCTCGATGATTTTCTCGGCAGAGACCGTGCCCAGCGCTCAGCTCCTTCGCAAAAAAGTTCAGAGCCAGCAATCTGTCTTCACGCTATAGCGCTGCTTGTCGCGTTGTCATCTCGGCATGAGCTATGTGAATTCTATCTATCAACTCATCAACTTCGATCGGTTTCATACAGTAATCGCTAGCGCCGAACTCAATACCCCGCATTCCGTATTGAATGGAAGCGTGACCACTGAGCATGATAACCCCAACCTGTGGCCAGCCGGCTTTAATGCGCTTTAGGCATTCGATGCCGTCACCACCGGGCAGCATCACGTCGAGAATTACCACCTGTGGCACCGCTACAGCTATCGCCTCTATAGCCTCTTCGCATGAGCGGGCCGTCCGCACGGCAAAGTTGCGAAAACGCAAACGGCTGGCGAGTACGTCGAGAAACTCTATCTCATCATCAACAATCAGCAATTCTGGCCCTGCCTGTGCAGCGATTTCTGCAACAGGCTTTCCGGTAGAGAGGATTTTTTCTATATCCTGCAGGATACTATTGCGATAATGCCTAAACATACCCGAATCGCCCATGACCATGTCGATCTGACGGGTGTGAATCAACAGGTAACCAAGAATAGCTAAGCGCTGCAGGAGGATAGATTTCTCTATTTTTTCCAGACGAGCTGTCAAAGCATCTGCCTTGATGTCTACCCGAAAATCATAACGCTCGAGAATTTCGCCAATGAGTCTGATCCTTAACGATCTTCGACGATCGTCCGCAGCCCCTCCCTTGAACTGAAAACTGACATAGTTTTCAGTAAGCAGGTCTGAGGCATAGCTTTCCACCAACGCAAAATGATAGCCGAGGCGAATACTGAGATTACAGAAATTTTTTGAGATAAGAAAATAACTGCGGTTGTTCATGTTGGAGCGCACGGCAGGGTGGAGGTTCGGGTTCATTGTCGAACGAAAAACGATACTGCCAAAGCCTTTGAGATTCATCGGCGGTGGTCCCAACCAGGGAAACGCCGTCATCCCCTGCCAGATGGCAAGCATCGGAGATGAAACAATGTGTTCGATATGAATGTATTTATCTTTCAGATTGTGTTCTGTGGAAAAACCATCCTCCAGGTCTATTACCCACCATGTGTATGGGGATTCGCCGGCCAATTGCTTAGCTGCTCTTTCAGAGAATCTGTGCCGCGAGCCGAAACTGAACATTTCGGCGACAGCTTTCTCGTGACAAAAGCGAGTGATATCATGAAAGGTACGGCACTCCTCCGGACGGAAGAACGGGGAGGTGGGATCCAATAAATTGAGCGGCGTGATCAACTCGGCAGCTTCACAGAGCAGATTATATACCGGACTTCCGAGCATCAGTTTTACCGGAGGTGACGCCTGTTCGAGAAGATGCTCTCTCCGTCCTTGATAGACCCGAAGTCCGATGGCATCTACAGTTATTTCTTGGTTTTCTTGGAGAGTGGTAGCGCAATCGGCAACACCGAAAAGTGCCGGAATGCCGAATTCTCTCGCCACGGTTGCCAGATGCGCAGCATTTTGTCCGGTTTCGGCGAGCACCGCTGCTGCTCGCGACAGAACCACGGCCCACTCGGGTAAGGGGTGAACGACAACCAAAATTGAGCCTTCCTGGAAATCCATTAAATCAGATTCTTCCCGAACAATTTTTACAGGGCCAAACGCAACGCCTGGTGAAACGCTCACCCCCCCTCGCAATACAACGTGTTCCTCGTCTTGCTGAGTTATAGGGCTGGTGCTTTGCCCTCTACCAGATTCTCCCTGCGATGAAACGACGGTGGCACCTCGAGGAGAACCGCCAAGAGGGCGAGCCTGAAGAAGATAAATCTTTCCATCCTGCCCCAGAGACCATTCGATATCCTGGGGAGATCCGAAATGGTGTTCGAGACGAACGGCAATCGATGCCAGTTCTGCTTGCTGCGCCGGAGAAACCAGCCTCTTTTTGCTGTTCTCGGTAAGTCCGTCTGCAAACGTCGTTTGCTCGACGAGCAATTCAGGTGATTCTACATTGCGATCAATCCGGTAACGTTCGGTTACCGCCTGGCCACTCACCACTTTGTCGGCCAGACCAGCGGCTGCGGTGATCTCAACCCACTCTCCTCTCAGATCATCGGGCGGGCGGCTATACATAACACCGCTGGACTCGCCATCGACCATGACCATGCAACCGACACACATAATTACATCTTCATGACGAAAACCTCGTTGCAATCGATACATGATAGCTCGTGTACGATACTTTCCGGCCACAATCTCCTTGTACGATCGAATGAGATCGGCGGCTTGGACATGCAACTTGCTGCGATATATGCCGGCAAAGGAACTTCGGCGACTGTCCTCCCCTAGAGCACTTGAGCGGAGGGCGACTGCGATGTCAGGCTCTCGGCCAACAGTAAGGTTTTGATAATGTTCGAGGATTGCCGACTCCAGATCGGCAGGCAGTGGTGCTTCGATTATCAGTTTCTCAATAGCGGCGCTGGCGGCATAAACATCGCTGAGCTTCTTGCTATTCAGACTGGTCAGCCGACGATTAATCTCGCTGTTGAGATCATTATGTAAGAAGAAGTGTTGTGTTGCTGCTGCGGTAATGACAAAGCCTTCAGGGGTGAGGAGGCCAACCCTGTTGCGAAGCTCGCCGAGGTTAGCCATTTTTTCACCGACTCGATCGGCGTCATTTCGGTCAAGTTTATCTAAAGTGATAATTAAGTCCTTTCCGACAATAGCAGGTTCGCGGGTCAGTATCTCCTCCAGTTTCTGGGTTATTGATTGAAAAGAATGAAGCAGGTGTTGGTATCGTTTTTCGTTTAGCTTCTGCAGAAGGTTTATCATCTTCAAGACATTGGCGCTCAACGCAGTGCAGTGGCTACGCACGAAGGCCATACTGAAAGGGTGATCGCCCTGCTTGGCCTGTTCGATCTCCGCCATCAACTCCAAACAGTTATTGTTGGCAGTGAGGAGTGAACGGAAATATCGGTATTGCTCTCTGAACAAAACTTGCAGCGTAGTGGTGTCGTGCACTGCTGCGGTCTTCCCCCGAAGAAGAAAAAATATGATTTTCTTCAATATACTGATCATGAATTCCTGGTTACAACAAACAATGAGCAAGGCAGAGCAATATCGACCTGACACTCTTTCGTCATTTCGGAATCAGCAACTGACGCTACCGAAAATTGCTGATTCCGAACATGCCAAATTAACCCTTACAGTTAACTCTTAATGATTAAGCCTGATGCCCCAACCCTCAAACATGAAAAGGATCGAGAAACCGAACCACAATGTGTAGAGCACATAGCCAACAAGAGAGAGGACGACGACACCAATTTCGTTATCTATCGGTTGAGCCTGAATTTGATAGTAATTATATGCAGGTTCAATCCCCCGTGCCATAATATTATAGAAGACCTTGCCTTCGGCAAACATTTCTCGGCGGTTAAAGTCATCCTGGGCTTTCTTTAAAACGGTCCACCAATCATAAACAACCTGGCGCTCATTTGTCCCATACTTTGCAGCAATGGGGCCACCATCATTGGAGTACATCAGATCAGCATCTTCAAGCATGGCAGTCAAAATCTGGCCCATGTCGCCAGATACCTTGAGGGTGCTTTCCTCAACAGCGGCCTCTGCACCAATCATTTCAAAATGGCCGGCCAAGCGAGCAGCCTGATCAGGATTTTGGGTCTTGACAGAAAAAGAAATTTCCTTACCGAGATGTTTTGCGGCTTCTTCTTTTGCTTCCGGGATATAATAAGCAGAGTGTTTGGATATGGAGTTATACAAATTATCCATATAATCAAGTAGATTTTTCCCTGCAAAGACCGGTGACATCAAAATCGCGAAAACGATCCAAAAACCGACAAAGAGTGTCAGGCCCAGACCAAATTCTTTTTTATCGGCAATCATAGTACCTACCTCCTTAATCTTATTTCAAATGTGTTGTATATTAATGACTCTTTAGGACCTTTATATTCTTGAAGAAAATCCAAAAGACCCAGGCGGCGAATACCGAAATTACGATAAAGAATAAGTAGATGCCTATCTGTTCCAGAATGGTCCCGGTTTGCGGTGAAATATCGAGATAGCCCATGGTTGCCAGTTTTTTGGGAAGGGCGAACACTCGGTTGAAGAAGCCGGCCAGTACCGCCACGGCATAGAATCCGCAGATAGTGTTTCCTGAAACGACTTTGGTAACAACTGAACCGACTTGTATACCGATAAGCGAGCCGAGAAGCATCCCCATTGCCAGGGTATAGAAAATGAAGCCGTAGATGGCATATTGCCCGAGGCCTGCATAGCCAGCAGTAAAAATGATCTGAAAGATATCGGTTCCTACGGTAGTGGAAGAGGAAACACCGAGAAAATAAACAAAAATAGGGAAGGTGAGAAAACCACCGCCAACTCCCATGATTGCTGCGGCAAAGCCGACAATAGCACCGCTGATCACCAGGAAAAGTGCAGAGATTTTACGTCCCCCGGGGACAACGCCCTTATCGAAGTGAACCATTGGCGGAATATTAACACTCTGCAACTTTTTCGAAAGCTTGGTCATGTTGTCATGATCTACCTGCGGAATCTCCGAAGCCTCCTGAAGACGATTGCGTTTGTTTGATTTCAGACAATCCATCAGGGCATACAGACCAAGAAACCCAAGCATGAACACGTAAACGGTCGTAATGAACGCATCGCTGAGAACAGGGTTGAGTTCATAGAGGGTACGATTGAGTATCCCGCCGACCGTGGCGCCTCCAATGGCACCTATCAGGAAGGTGATGGCTAATGCTATTGAGATATTACCAAGCTTGCGGTGCAGGACACTGCCCATGATGGCCTTGGCGAAAATGTGAAAGAGATCAGTACCGACAGCCATGATACCTTTTACACCAGCGCTCATAAGAGCAGGAGCAATAATAAAGCCGCCGCCGGCACCGATGCAGCCGGTAATCAGACCGGCTCCCAGTCCAACTCCGATGGATGCAAAAAAGATCGCCGGTGTGTAGTATGAAGGACTGTACGACATTTTACCGCCGATTATCCCTGGCAACGCTGTCGTTAGCTGGTCTGCGAAAGCAACTCCACCAAGTAGAATCGGAATGAGCAGCAAAAAAAGAATTGCTAATCGCCGCCGATCACCCATAATCCTGTCCGAGATGTCTTTTTCCCACTTGGCATGGGCTCGTGCGCCAGCCATCAAAAGCTGGCCGAAATGTCTAAAAGCACTCATTGAAATAATCCTCCACGTTAAGATTGAATAAAACTGAGTAATCAGTCAGTTTTTCCAGTGTGCACATGCACACTGATTTAATCTTTGTTTCCAGCATTTTACATGTTAACAGCACAACCCAGCTAAAAGATACGGATCTGTCACAACACAAACAACCAACTGTTGCATTGCACAGAGGACAGATGTTACCCTATTAGTGCCTTACAAAACTTTTCGTCTATTTTTTCAAGAAAACTGTCGACCTAGAGGTCCTTATCCTGCTCAGTTGGGTTACTAACCCTTCTCTAGTAAAAAGTTCTCTATATAACGTTACATTAGGGGAGCTTGAAAAATTCGAAATTTCGTCTAAGATCGAGGCGAGCAAGAAAATTTTACCGCAGGCATATATATGATAGCCCGAGGATAAAATTTGATTGCGCAACGATGAGATGGGACGAAACGGCAATTTTTCAAGGTTCGCATTAGTTTGCCATCGTGTTACATTCCTTCTTGGGCTATAATCAACCGGTGTTTAAGTCAACCAACGTTTGCAACCTGTCAATAACGACATCAATATCAACAGGCTTGAGCAGGAAAAACTGGGTACCGCCGACTGCTTCACTGCCATCTCTAAAGCCACTGGCTGAACCGTGACCGGACATAAAAAGATATTGCATTCCGGGACGGATCGTTTCAAGCTTCCCCTTCAACTCCAGTCCATTCATTTTTGGCATCTTCATATCAATAACAACGGCATCGTAGCGATTAAGCTCTACCAATTTCAGGGCTTCGTCTCCTGAAGTGACCCAATCGACAGATAACCCCCTCAAAACTAGTCTTTCCGCCAAGGTAGATACCAAATCCTCTTCATCATCAATCAGTAAAATATACATCATTTCTCCATTATTCAGGCCAAGAGTCCCTATAGCCTTGATTGGTTAAGAAACACGATGCATAAACAGCCACTCCTACTCGACCCTCATCAATCTCCTTCAGTCTCCCTCGGCAGTTGATAAATCATTTTCAAGGTGAGCACTGTAACGGGAGCGTAACACGAAACTTGGTACCGACACCCACCGTGCTCTCAACTTGAATCTTGCCTTGTAGTTCGTTGACCAAACCATAAGTGATAGAAAGTCCTAATCCTGTACCTCCTTTAAGTGTTTTCGTTGAAAAGAAGGGCTCAAAAATCCTTTTAATATCGTCTTCTGCAATTCCATGCCCGTCATCTTCCACGGTGATCATAATGTTTTCTTCTTCTCTGGTTGCGGAAACAGTCAGGTGCCCCTCATTTGCCATAGCGCCGAACGCGTTATTGATCAAATTCAGTAAAATTTGTTGCAGCTTTCCTCTGTCACTCCGAATAAGCGGCAGATTCTCATCTTTATGCACTGTAATCGATATAGCACGATGCTCAGCATCTTTAACGAAAAACTCAATAACCCCTTCGATTACATTCGACAGATCTACCGCTTGATACTGATTATCGCTCGGCCGAGCGAAATCCAACAGTCGATGGGTGATATTGGCACATCGCGCAACTGCCCGCTGAATAGCATTAATACTTTTCAGAAGACTCTCGGTCAGTGGTTCGTTCTTGCCTCGTTGTTCCAGAATATCACACAACAGACCGGCTTTTTCATTGATAATGGCGAGGGGGTTATTTATTTCGTGAGCGATTCCCGCGGAAAGTTGGCCAACTGACGCCAGCTTACTGGTCTGAGCAGCCTCATGCAAGGCAACTAAGCGCTCCTTATCGGCACGATAGATATCATTAACCAAACTTGTCGCCAGCCAGTGGATGATGATTGCTATAAGCAGGACGCATAGCACAAGAAAAATGATTACCGTTGTCCTGGTGTTTTGCCAGGAGTTCATCAGTACTTCCGTTTTCCCAATGACCAGCAAAATAAAGGGTGTGTTGGCGATAGCCGTGTAGCCCATAATGATCGCCTGGCCATTTTGATCAAAAGTCATCGTTGTCTGGACATCCGCTGAATGATCAGGAACAGAAAATGGTAGATGTCCTAATACTTTTCCATAAAAAAGGGATGGAGTTTGAATCACGCCTTCTGAGTTAACCAAAAAGCAATCACCAAACCCGCTATCCTTGACGTGTCTTAGCTGCTCGTTAAATCGCTCTGTATTAACTGTGGATCGCAGCACAAAGAAAGAACCATCTGCCAATTCTTTTTTGACCGCAATTACCATGTGCGGCTCTTCGCGAAAACCGTGATACACATCACTGACATAACTTCCTGCATCAACAACTTCCTGAAACCATTGTTCTTGAAGGTAATTTCGCCCTTTCAAGTCATACGGCCCGATATAACGAATATGCTCTCCACTTTGATCAAAGAGGCCGATATCTGTGTAACCCCCAATGGCCTGGCTGAGGCTCTTGAGGAGGCTGGTTAAACGGTTATCGTTATTGAGTTCGGTAAAGCTGAACTCCTCAACAATAAACTGAAGTGCCTGTTTTCGCTCTTCAAGAAAGAAAGATACGGTTCTCTTCGTATTTGAGACCAGCCGTTCGGTCCGTAGGACCGCTTCGGTTTCACTATGGGTTTGAGTTACTCTATGGTCAAAGAAAGCGAGAGCCATCAGCGGCACTAGTGCGACGCAGAGCATCAGGGCAGTGGTTCTTTTCCAAATTCGACGAAAATCGACAGAGGGTCGGCCCACCGATCCAGTTGGATCGGTTTTGAGCCAGAATTCAGGTAGTAAGCTTTTGATAATAGACATGTCTATGATATTCAAGAGGTGGATTTACGGTTTTTCGCCCGCTCATGGGCCTCCTTGAGCTTACAGCTGAGTAGATTGATATCTACCGGTTTATGCAGGTAGTCGAAGGCCCCTAAGTCCATACATGTTTTTCGGTCATCTTCAGAACCATGTCCGGTGAGAATGATGACTTCTATAAATGGTCGTATTTTCTTAACTCTTCTCAGAACATCAATACCGCCCATTCCCGGCATCTTCAGATCAAGAACCAGAACATCAGGATCATCATCAACTACCATTTCCAGGGCGGATTGACCGTCATAGGCAACGGCGGTACCAACATTTCGGAATATCAGGCGCTCAGAAAGTGTTTGAACAAATTCTTTTTCATCATCCACCAGTAATACTTTGGATGGGGTAGCAAAGTCGTACTTACGATAAGTATCTGCGAGGCGAGCACTGGGGTCGATTTCAATCTTTACCGACTTTACGCCTGGCAATGGATTAAGCAGTGTTCTCAACTCCTCTTGCAGGCGGTTGAACATAAGCACTTTCATATTAATATGTACGGTGAGATCGCCATCTTTTACCGCGACCAAGCCGTCGTGACCGGCTCGCACCAACGTTACTGTTGCTTGGGCTGCCAATTGGTTGTCTACCAATGCCTTGCGTGCTGCCTCGGCCGGCTGCACAGCCGGATGATCGTTCAGTTCCAGAATAATCGTTACAGCCTCTTCAACCGTTTTTTGCGACATAGGCAACAGCACATCATAAAGAGAAGCGTCCCAGGGGTCTTCACAATCCAGCAGTGTTTTTGTCCACCAGGATTTTTCTTGATCGATAGCGACGATCCGCTGAAATGCCTGACTCTGCGGAAGGCCTTCTCGCTGCATGGCCTGCGTAACTCTGTATTGAGTGTCGGCAACCAGACACACTCTGAGTACATGAGAGAGGTCTTTCGATATCAGATGAGTGCTGTTTCCAGCGATCAATAACCCTGAATCATTCAATATATTTGCCAACGCCAAGCGCAGGTAAGCTAGGGAGCGTTGCTTCTCATGAGTGAATTTGTCGAAGACCGAACTTTTTGACGAAAAGGCACGGCAAATTACCGATTCAGGCAATCCCGACAGCTCTACTGCTCCAGAGATCAGATCACGGTCCTCAACAACCTTATAGCCGGTTCTTTGAGCCAGTGCAGATATGACTTCTTGGCCATGACAATAATCACCACCAAATACCGCTATGCTCGATTCGCGCATTTATATAGCTACTCCACGTTATTCCATTCTAGGCAGGAAGACTTTATGTTACCCGCCCAACGCCTTGTTCCACTATTCCTTCAATTGAGCCATTTGCAAAACAATCTTTTCGCCCAAACTCTGCGTTATGCTCAAAATTTTATCCTCGGAATA
>NPIE01000640.1_pt1 | contig 54025 bp, 41 predicted proteins | sample 8637661 | NCBI WGS metagenome assembly NPIE01 (sample SAMN07420842, study PRJNA396082) | bioreactor metagenome | isolation source: sample BA12 brine-fed electro-methanogenic bioreactor BA | place: Japan: Kochi | collected 2016-12-09 | reverse complement strand
CCCGTCCAGGTTACCATGACGCTGGCGGCCTGCGCCATGATCGTCGCCGGGCTACTCACCCTGCACGAGGCCTACGAGAGCGTGGACTGGCCCATCCTCATCCTGCTGGGCGCCATGATTCCCTTGGGGGTGGCGATGGAGAATACCGGTGGGGCGCAGTTGATCGCCGATCAGATACTCCACCTTGCAAGAGGCTTCTCGCCGGCGGGAATGTTGGTCGTCAGCCTGCTCGTAACCATGTTCCTTTCAGACGTGGTCAAGAACGCAGCTGCCGTGGTGTTGATGGCACCGATTTCCATTGGAGTGGCCCAGGGATTGGGTGTCTCCATCGATCCCTTCCTGGTGGCCGTCGCCATCGCCGGCTCCTGCGCCTTCCTCACCCCCATTGGGCATCAATCTAATATCATGGTACTGGAGCCGGGCGGCTATGAGTTCGGCGACTACTGGCGGTTGGGCTTGCCGGTGGAATTGATTATCGCGGCAGTTGCCGTGCCATTGCTGCTCTGGCTCTGGCCGTTGTAGGGCTGCCATGAAAATCAAATCCTTCGAGTTCAGCCTGCGCGAGTTGAGCGGTGCGATGGGCGACTTTGGCACCCTCTTTCCCCTCTCCGTCGGCTACATCGTCGTCTGCGGGATGAACCCCGCCGGGTTTCTGGTGATGATGGGCCTGGCGAATATCGCCACCGGGTTGATCTACCGCCTGCCGCTGCCCATCGAGCCGATGAAGGTGATCGCGGTGGTGGCTATTGCCCAGGCGTGGCCGCCCTCGCAGATCTACGCGGCCGGCTTCACGATGGGGCTGGTCTGGCTGCTCTTCTCGTTCACCGGCGTGGTGGATTGGATCGCCCGCCACACGCCTCGGTGCATCGTGCGCGGGATTCAGTTCTCGCTGGCGGCGCTGCTGCTCCTGCAGGCCCTGCGTATGGCGGCATCCAGCTGGCTCTGGGGTGGGGTCGCGCTGCTGCTCATCCTGCTGCTGCGCGACAACCGCTACGCGCCCGCCGGGCTGGTGGTGATGGCGCTGGGCGTGGGGATCGCACTCTCGCGCGGCGACTTACGCGGTCTCCCACCGCCGGGGTTCAGCCTGCCGCCGCTCACCCGTTTCACCCTCGCGGAGATGTGGGCGGGCTTTCTGGGGGCCGGACTGGCGCAGATCCCGCTCACGGCCTCGAACGCGGTCATCGCGACGGCGGCGCTCATCAAGCAGTATTGGCCGGAGCGCCCCGTGGCGGAGCGCCAGCTCGCGCTCAACCAGGGGATTATCAACGCGTTGGTGCCCTTCTTTGGCGGCTTTCCGCTCTGCCACGGCGCGGGCGGGCTGGCGGGGCAATACGCCTTCGGCGCGCGGACGGGCGGCGCGAATCTCTTGGAGGGGGGCATCGAGGTGGCGCTGGGGCTCTTCCTCTCCGCCTCGATTGCCCAGCTCTTCTCCGTCTTCCCCGAGGCCATCATCGGCGCGATGCTCTTCTACGTGGGGCTGCAACTGCTGAAAGGCGTCAGGAGCCTGGCGTGGGATTACGAGCTGGTCTTTGTGGGGATTACGGTGCTCGTCTCCGTGCTGAGCAACATGGCGCTGGGCTACCTGGCGGGGATGGCGGCGTATCACCTGGCGCGGGCGGGGCAGAAGCGATCTTAGCCGGCTGTGGGGAGCCCGTTGGAAACAATGAACCATCTCGATAGAAGCGTTCACGTATCCCGAAAGATGCAAACCCTCTTTGTAACTCCATTGTAAACATCAGGCCTGAGGGTACAATAAATATAATGCCGTAGTTTGGGCGACATGGTCAAAGTTGTCCTGCGGTGACACGAATTGCAATGCAGCATAAGGCCGTTCAACATAGGGAGGACTGATGCAGATTCACACCTTCAAGCGCTTGGGGATTTCTCTGGGGCTGGCATTGCTGGGTCTTGCGGTGCTGTGGGGAGCGCTGGAGGAACAACCGGCGTGGGCTCAGAGCGGCAGTATTCTCGTCGAGAAGCAATTGGGCCGCAGCGATCCGGTGGTCTACGTGGGCGAGTACCTCACCTTCACCATCCGGATCCGTAACGATGCCGCCTTCACGGTGACGGTATTGCCCTTACGCGACAATTTCAATCAGGCCGTGCTACGCTATGTCGATGCATCGCCGGTGGCGCCGGATACGGTGAGCCAGGCGGGTGGGGAGCTGAACTGGGCCGATCTGACCACGCACTTCGGCGATCTGGCCCCCGGGCAGGCGGTCTGGTTGACCGTCGGTTTCATCGCGGAGCACCCATCTTCGGCCATTGTAAACGCCGCTGAAGCCTATGACGTCGAGGGTTCGGAGGGCAGTCTCGACGGAGGGGGGAGCACGGTCACCGATACGGTGGCAATCGGCGGCAGTGCCCCCGTGGAGAAAGCTCTGCTTCAGGGCCTAAGCCCGCAGGTGGGACAACTGCTGACCTTCACCATCACTATCACCAACCAGGGGTACGTGACCTTGACCCAGGTGCCGTTGGTGGACGACTACAATCCCGAATGGATGGAGTTCTTTTACGCCTCTCCCCCGCCGGACGCGGTCTTTACGGCTACCGGGATCCTCTCCTGGACGGACGTGACCAGCTGGACGGGCGACATCCCACCCTTCCGTGCGGTGACGGTCACGACAGTCTTCACAGCGCTGGCCTCGGCGGACGATCTCCCGCTCAATCGGGCAGAGGTAGCGAATGCACGCGACTGGTACGGTAATGATCTCGCCGGTGGCGCCGATGAGGTCCCCATCACCATCATCCCCCGGCCTACGCCCCCCCCGACGCCGGTTCCGACTTCGACCCCCTCATCTCCACCGCAGGATCAACCGCCACCCGGTCCGACACCCACTGGGCCGCCCTCTCCCACCCCGGCTGTGTTCCTGCTGCCGGAAACCGGTGAACCCAGATCCGGATGGGGTGGGTGGTTATGGGCAGGTATAGTGGGACTCATGGCGGGGGCGCTGGTGGTCTACCGTTATCTTCGATTCCGGTAGCCGGGAGGGGTGATATTTAGCTGGATGTTAACCTTGAATGAGCGCAGACGTGTTATAATGCTTTGCCGATAGGTGGCATGGTAATGGCCTGATTTTACGCCTTGCCATTCGTCAATTCGGGGATGGTTTGCGGAGTCCCCAGTTGGCCAGGCCACACTAAACCGAGCAAAAAGTAACTGTAAACGTACGCACGTGTGAACAGGCACACGTTTTTACCATTCGTCTGTCTGTTGATTTGTAGGTTTTCTGGGAGGTTTCATGTCTACACGCACCCGCATTCTGCGCTTTTTTGGGGGCCTGGCCCTCGTCCTCGTGATCTTGGCAGTGATCTTCCCGCTGTTGCCCCCTCTCTTCCATACTTGGGGCGCGACGGAGGCTGAACTTGCGCGGGCTTATCCCGGCGATGATCTGCTTGCCGCGCCTGCCCTTTCCTGGACCCACGCCGTGACGGTGGACGCACCGCCCGAGGCCGTCTGGCCCTGGGTGGCGCAGCTGGGCGAGGGACGGGGCGGCTACTACAGCTACACCTTCATCGAGAATCTTATCGCCGGGGAGCGGCTCTACGTCAACGCCGACCGCATCCTGCCGGAGTACCAGCATCCGCAGCCGGGGGACAATCTTATTGGCACCATGCTCACGGTGCACGAGGTGGAGCCCGGCCGCTGGTTGCTCGGCAAAGACACCGAGGCACTCGCCGAGATGGGGCTGGGCTGGACGTGGCTCTGGTGGGTGGAGCCCCAGGGCGCGGAGCAGAGCCGCCTCATCGTTCGAGGACAAACCGAGCCGCCGGAGGGGATGTTCAATCCTGTGCTGGGCTGGTTCATCGATGCCGGCAGCTTCGTGATGGGGCGGCGAATGGTGCAGGGCCTCGTGCTGCGGGCCGAGGGCGGCTCGGAGCCGGCCCTCATCGAGGCGGTGGAGATCGCGCTGTGGGCGGCGGCGCTGCTCGCCGGGTTGGGCGCGGGCGTGCTCTTCCTCTGGCGTCAGCCCTGGCAGTCCTTGCTCGTCGGCGTGGCGGCGGTCCTGGCGCTGATCTGGTTCACCTTCTGGATTCCGCCGGTGGGTCTGCGGCTGGTGATGGTGCTGGCGCTGTGGGGAGGCGTGGGAAGTATGGCGCTGATTTCGACCCGAAAACGTTAAGGCCGTTCCAAGAAAATAACTCCTTCAAGCTCTGACGCTTTCGCAGGGATTTGCTCGCGTTAAATCTTGGAACTACCTGAGTCGCTCAGCCTCATTCGTGTGGGCGTGAACACAGGGGGCAAAAGCGTAAATCAAAGGGAGGAAGACTGACGTGTATAACAAACTGATTGCGAATATCAAACCTTTAGGCTTCACCTGGGAGACCGGCGATCCCTTCCTCTTCTGCGTGCATCACCTGGATCACTATCCAGCCGGCAATGAGCACCTGGGGCCGGCGGCCTCGCTGGCCGGCAGAAATCTCGGACAGGATTTCAATGCCGACCAGAGTTGGCGGATGTATCACGGGGAGGCCGTTCCCGGATTTCCCGCTCACCCGCATCGCGGGTTCGAGACGGTGACGGTCGTCTTGGACGGCTTTGTTGATCACTCGGATTCCCATGGCGCGGCGGGACGATACGGCAATGGGGACGTGCAATGGATGACCGCGGGCGCGGGATTGCAACATGCCGAGATGTTTCCGCTGCTCAATCCACACGCGGACAACCCATTAGAACTCTTTCAGATCTGGCTCAACCTGCCCCGGGCGCGAAAGTTTGCCCAGCCACACTACAAGATGCTCTGGGCCGAAGAGATTCCCGTCTATGCCGAAAAGGATGTCCGTGGCAAGTCGATAGAAGCGACCCTCATCGCCGGACACATCGGCGAGGTCACTGCGCCGCCGCCGGCGCCCGATTCCTGGGCCAACGACGCCGAGAATGAGGTCGGTATCTGGCTGATCAAGCTAGAGGCCGATGCCTGCTGGGCCCTTCCTGCCGCAGCGCTGGAAGTGAACCGGACGCTGTATTTTTACCGGGGTTCAAGTGTTGACGTGGGGGGGGTGCGCATTAAGCATTATCATTCCGTTGAATTGCTGGCGGATCAGCCCGTCATCCTGGAAAACGCGGACGAGGATGCCTATCTCCTGTTGCTCCAGGGGCGTCCGATCAACGAACCCGTGGTTCAACATGGCCCCTTCGTTATGAACACCGTAGCGGAGATACAACAAGCCTTTGCCGATTATCGCAGTACCCGCTTTGGCGGCTGGCCCTGGCCGCGCCCTGACCATGTCCATCCAAGCGAGATGAAGCGCTTCGCCAGATACGCGGATGGCACCGAGCAACTGCCATAGAGATGAGCGCCGTTAAGGGCGTGTAGTGTAGGCGTTCTGACCACCCAACTATTTGACTGAAGACGATCCGACACTTTAAAGGAAGATGAATGCAACGCAGCAAACTGATCGTCGTTGAGGGTATACCGGGATCGGGCAAGACCACGCTGGCGGGTTTCGTTGGCCGGTGGTTGGAAGAGCGCGCCATCCCCGCGCGCCTCTATCTGGAGGGCAACTTGGACCATCCTGCCGATTTCGAAGCCGTAGCCTACTTCCCCCGGGCGGAGTACGCTGCGTTCGTTGCGCGCCATCCCCGGTACCAGGTGTCGCTGGTACACGCGGTCCAGATCGTTGGGGACGAGTGCTTTCTCGGGTATGGCACTCTGATCCAAGAGGCGGGGCTGCCGGAGTCTATGCGCGCCGCGCTGGAGGCCCGGGAGGTCTACGAGCTGCCGGTCGCCACCCACACCCGGCTGATGCGGGAGCGGTGGCGGGCTTTTGTCGCCGGCGCGCGCGAGGAAGAGGTGACCTACGTCTTCGAGTGTTGCCTCCTTCAGAACCCGCTGACCGTCGCCCTGCTTCGCCACAACCTGCCGGCGGAGGCTGCCCGGCAGTACGTAGAGACACTGCTGGAGGAGATCGCGCCGTTGGATCCTGTCGTGATCTATCTCCGCCCGCAGGATGTCCACGCCACCCTGACCCGGGTGGCCGCCGAGCGTCCTCCAGAGTGGCGCGCCTACGTGGGCGCTTACACCGATCGCAGCGCCTGGGGGCAGGCCACCGGCGCTTCCGGTTTCGAGGGCTTCATCCGCGCGCTGGAAATCCGCCAGCGTGTTGAGTTAGATATCTTGCATCACGCTCCGGTGACCAGGTTAATCGTGGATACCTCGGCGGCGGATTGGGACGCTATTCGCCGGCAGGTGGGCGATTTTCTCACCGCGCGGCTGACAGACAATCGGGTTTGAGTGCCTGGATAGGGCAGTGAGGAGGGCTGGATGGATTTGACGCGCACTTTGTTGGATGGGTTGCTCTATTCCTTCGTCGCTTCGGCCTATCTGCTGCTGGCACTTGCCTACAATCCGCGCCTCTTTCTGCAGGACTATCCCCCGGCGATTCAGGAGCGTGTGCCGCCAAAGACGGATCGGGAGAAGCGGCAGGCCCGCATCGTCGGCCTACCCTTCTTGCTGATACTGATGGCTGGGCCGCTGCTCTCGACCCTGGCGCTCGCCCGGCGTCTCGGCGCGCAGGGGGGCTTCTACCCACTTTTCCTCAATGCCTTCGGGGTGGCCTTCACCTTCAATCTGGTGGATTGGCTGATCCTGGACTGGCTGATCTTCTGCGCTTGGACGCCGCGCTTTCTGGTTATTCCTGGTACCGAGGGGATGGCGGCTTACCAGGACTACGGTTATCACGTGCGCGGCTTGCTCATCGGCAGCGGCATCAGTCTGCTCTCCGGTCTGCTGGTGGGGGGGCTGGTCGCCTGGTTATAAGAGCATATCACGGGTAGGGACGCCTCGCCGAGGCGTCCGCTTTTCGGCGAGCTCGGAGAGCCCGCACTACCGGCTCTTGTGCATGCCGACCGAATAAGCATGGAGAGTACTGCGTTTTGTGTTAGGATATACTGAGAGAGGTTAAAAGGAGGCCCCATGCACAAATTCCGCCCTGTCCTTATCCTGTCGCTGCTCGCGTTCGTAGTGACGGCTTGCGGGACGGCGACCCCTACGCCCGATCCCGCCGCGCCCGCTCTGGTACTCTCCGACTGCCAACTCACCCTGCCGGGTGGCCGCGTGACGGTGAACGCGCGCTGCGGCAGCCTCACCGTGCCGGAGAACCCCGACGCCCCCGAGGGCCGCCAGCTCGATTTGAACGTGGCCGTCGTGCCGGCGATCAGCCGCAATCCCCAGCCCGATCCCCTCTTCATCCTGGTTGGCGGTCCGGGGCAGGCGGCGGTGGAGCTCTATCCCGCGCTGGCCCAGAGCTTCCGGAGGGTCCGCGAGGATCGCGACATCGTGCTGGTGGATCAGCGCGGTACCGGGGAGTCTGACCCGCTGGAATGCGAGCTGCCCGAGGAGGAGGACGTCGATACCGAAGCCGTCATCGCCGCCTTGCAAGCCTGCCCGGAGACCCTCGATGCGGACCCGCGCTTCTACACCACCGAGATCGCCATGGGCGACCTCGACGCCGTGCGGGAGGCGTTGGGCTATTCCACCCTCAATCTCTACGGCGTCTCCTACGGCACCCGGGCCGCCCTCACCTACCTGCGCCTCTTCCCCGACCGGGTCCGCACTGTGGTCCTTGACGCCGTGGTCAGCCCGGATTACCGTCTCTACTTGAACACGGCGGAGGATGCTGACCGGGCGCTGGAGTTCCTCTTCGCCCGCTGCGAGGCCGACGCGGCCTGCCGTGAGGCGTTCCCCACCCTCCGCGAGAATTTCGCCGCTCTGCTCGCCCGCCTGGAGGAGGCGCCCGTCACCACGACCCTCCCCGATCCCGTGAGTGCCGAGATCGTGACCGTGACGGTGAGCAGTGAGCTGCTGCGCACGCTCACCTTCCCGCTGCTCTACACTCCGGAGATCGCGACTCTGTTGCCGCTGAACGTGGAGGCAGCCAGCGCTGGGGATTTTGCCCCCCTCCTGGCGCAGGCCAGCGCCATGGATTCCGGCCTTTACCTGGGGATGCTCTACGCCGTCGCCTGCACCGAGGACGCGCCTTTCATTGACGTGACGGAGGCGCAGCAGTTGGCCGAGGGCACGCTCTTCGGCGACCGCTCTGTGACGTTGCGGGAGGTCTGTGCGACCTGGCCTCAGGGTGAACTGAGCCCCGGTTGGGATGCGCCGGTGCGCTCGGAGGTGCCGGTGCTGTTGCTCTCTGGCGAGGCCGATCCGGTGACCCCGCCCCGTTACGCGGAACGTGTCGCGGAGACGTTACCCAATAGCCTGCACGTTGTCGGCCCGGGGATGGGACACGGGTTGCTGGGACGCGGCTGCGTTGACGGGTTGGTTGCTGACTTCATCGCTGCCGGTTCGGTGGCGGAGTTGGATGCGACGTGCGCCCGGAATCTGGTCCCTCCTCCCTTCTTCCTCAGCCCAACGGGTCCCAATCCCTAACCGATGCCGGGTAATGGGCGACGGCGCTCATTCACTACCCTCCCTCGTCATCATTTGTCTTTTTCGGGGAGACGTCGGTGCTGGCGCACACCATCCCGGCAGAAAATGACTAAGGTAGTTCCAAGATTTAAAATACGCCACAGCGCGAGCAAATCCCTGGGAAAACGTCAGAGTTTGGAGGACTTATTTTCTTGGAACGGCCTAAACGACCAGGCGACTGAAGACTAACCGATAGCTTTTGAGGAGTTCTCATGATCGAAGTGACCAATCTACACAAATCTTTCGGCGAGGTCCACGCCCTACGCGGTGTGTCCTTCTACGCGCCCGACGGCCAGATTACGGGCTTGCTGGGCCCTAACGGCGCCGGCAAGACGACGACGCTGCGGGTGCTCTACACGCTGCTCAGGGCCGACGAAGGGAGCGCCGCCGTCGATGGCCTCGCTGTGGGGAGCCAGGCGCTCGAGGTCCAGCGGCGCATCGGGGCGCTGCCCGACGCCCGGGGCAGCTATCCCCGGCTCACGGCGCGGGAGAACATCCGCTACTACGGGCGGTTGCATGGGTTGGAGGGGGCGGCTTTGGAGACGCGTATCGACGCGCTGATTCAACTGTTGGATATGGAGGAGATTGCCGACCGTCGCACCGACGGCTTCTCCACCGGCGAACGGCTCAAAGTGGCGATTGCGCGCGCCCTCATCCACGATCCCCCCAATGTGCTCCTCGACGAGCCGACCAATGGGCTGGACGTGATGAGTACCCGTGCCATGCGCGATGTCATTCGCCGGCTGCGGGATCAGGGCAAGTGCGTGCTCTTCTCCAGCCACATCATGCAGGAGGTGGCGGCCCTCTGTGACTACATCGTCATCATCGACGACGGGAAAGTGGTCGGCGCGGGCACGCCCGACGAGCTGCGGCGGACGACGGGCCGGGAGAATCTCGAAGATGCCTTCGTCGATATCATCGGCAGCGGGGAGGGGTTAGAATAATGAGCGGGATCAAGGTCGTATTCTGGAAAGAGCTGATCGATAATCTCCGCGATGACCGCTCGATGTGGGGTACCCTCTTCTATTCCCTGCTAGGCCCCGGCATGATCCTGCTGATGATCGTGCTGCTGGGCAGTCTCTTCCGTGAGGGGCTGGAAAAACCGCTGGAATTACCTATCAGTGGCAGGGAACATGCCCCGGCGCTGGTTCAGTTCCTGGAGCAGAACAACGTCATCCTGCTGGAGCCACCCTCCGATCCCCGCGAGGCGGTCCGGAACGGGGACGTGGATGTGGTGCTCATCATCCCTGAGGGCTACGGTGAGGATTTCCGTGCCGGACGTCCGGCTGTCGTTCAGATGGTGGCCGATAGTTCGCGCACCTCGGCAATGACCAACGTGCGGCGGGCGCAGGATCTCGTGACCCAATACGGGGCTCAGATCGGCGCGCTGCGGCTACTGGCTCGTGGGGTCAGCCCCGCCATCGTCAACGCCGTCAGCGTGGAAGAGGTGGACGTCGCGACGCCGCAGAGCCAGGCTTTCGTCGTCCTCAACATGCTGCCCTACTTCCTGGTGATGGCCGTCTTCCTGGGCGGTTCCGCGGTGATCATCGATTCGACGGCGGGTGAACGAGAGCGCAATTCGTTGGAGCCGCTGCTCATCAACCCCATCCGGCGGTGGGAGCTGGTGCTGGGCAAGTTAGCCGCCTCGCTGCCCCTGGCCACGGCCACCGTCATCGTTTCGTTAGTCGCCTTTGGTCTCGTGGTGAACCTCTTCCCCGTTGAGCGCTACATGGGAATGCAGCTCAGCCTTGACGTCATGACGCTGGTATACATCTTCCTCATCTGCCTGCCGATGGTGCTGCTGGCGAGTGCGCTCCAGATGATCATCGCCACCTTCACCCACAGCTATAAGGAAGCGCAGAGTTACGTGAACTTACTCCCCCTGGTGCCGGCCCTGCCGGGGATCGCCCTGGCCCTTCTGCCGATTAAGCCCACGATGGGTGCTATGCTCATTCCCACCTACGGGCAGCAGATGTTGATCAATCAGCTGCTCAGGGGAGAAGTGATCAATTCCCTCTACGTCGTCGTCTCCACCCTCACCACGCTGGTCATCGCGGTGATCCTGACGGTGGTAGCCACTCGATTGTACAGCCGGGAGGACGTCCTGTTCGGCAAGAAGTGAGTATAATATGAGTACATCACTTGAGCTCTGAGGTACTATGAAAGCAGTTATTCCTACCATCGGCACCCGGGGCGACGTGCAGCCCTACATCGCGCTGGCGCTGGGCCTCCAACGGGTCGGGCACGACATCACGCTCGCCAGCCATCCCTGTATGCGCGGATTGGTCGAGTCCTACGGCGTGTCCTTCGCGCCCATCGGGCCGGATATTGACATCGCGTACGAGACCGCGCTCATCCGGGGCCGGTCGCCCCACTGGATGGTGGGCTTTATGCGCGTGATGAAATTCTCGTTTGCCATGTTGGAGCAGGCGCACGCGGATCTGCTGGCCCTCTGTCGCACCGCCGACCTGATCATCGTCTCCCACACCGCTGCGGGCAGCATCGAGGCCGACGCCCTCGGCCTGCCCACCGTGAGTGTGACGCTGATGCCCCAGGCCATCCCCGTCGAGGACCCTGAGGACGGTTTGCTCAAACGCGCAGCGATGCGCGTGGCGGGCGCGGGGATGGGCCTGATGATGACGCGCCCTCTCAATCGCATTCGCAAGCGGCTGGGGCTGCCGCCAATGGGGCCGACGGGTATCACCTCAGCCGTGCTGAACCTTATCCCCCTCAGCCCTCACGTCTCGCCCCCTCATCCCCTCTGGGAGCCGCGCCATCGCGTCACCGGCTACTGGTTCGCCCCGGCCCCACGCGCCTGGACATCTCCCCCGGAGCTCCAAGCCTTCCTGGAGGCGGGTGATCCGCCGGTGGTCGTGAGCCTGGGGGCGATGGCTTTGAGCGGCGCTGACGCGCTCGAAGCGGCGCAGATCACGCTGGAAGCGGTGCAGGGGGCCGGCGTGCGCGCCATCATTCAGGGCTGGGACGAGCCGATGCAACAACTCCCCCTTCCGCCGACCGTCTTCCACGCGGGATCCGTCCCCCACGATTGGCTGCTGGCGCGCGCCAGTGCTCTCGTCCATCACGGCGGCTTCGGCACCACCGCCTCCGGCTTCCGCGCCGGCATCCCCATGCTGGTCATCCCCCACATCATCGACCAGTTCATCTGGGGGCAGAAGGTCGCGGAGCTGGGCGTGGGACCTCAGCCCATCTCCCGCGCCAGGTTGACCGTCGCCGGGATGACGGCGGCGCTGCGGGAGCTACAATCCCCTACGCTGCGCCAGCAAGCCGCCGATCTCGGCGCGGCCATTCGGGGGGAGCCGGACGGGGTGGCCCAGGCGGTCGCGCTCATCGACACGACGCCCCGGTAGGTCCTACTGGAATTCCCCACCGCGATCTTCTTCGGGGTCTCGGTGGATGGTTCGTGCAAGGAATACAACCGGATTCCCGTTTTCTCGTAATGATGAGGTGGATGTTAGTATTTTAGCCAGGGAGGGAGCGACATGTTGGATTCTATTCTGGTGACCTATGCGACCCGGTACGGGTCAACCCGCGAAGTTGCCGAGCAGATCGCCGCGACACTGCGGGAGGCGGGCCTGAAGGTGGACGTGCATCCGGTACGCGAGGTGCCGAAGCTGGCGGGCTATCGGGCGGTGGTACTCGGCGCCCCGCTCTACATCGGGAGCTGGCTCAAGCCAGCACAGAAGTTCCTGGAGCAAAACCAGGAGGCGCTGGCGCGGCTTCCCGTTGCCATTTTCTCGCTGGGGCCCACGCGGGCGGAGGATCTGGATGATCCCGAGGTGGGCGCCCAGCTCGGGCAGCAGCTAGCCAAGTACCCGTGGCTCAAGCCGGTGGCGGCGGAACTCTTCGGCGGTAAGTACGACCCCGCCGGATTGCGCTTCCTGGACGGTCTGTTGGCCAAGCTGCCCGCCAGCCCGCTCTACCAGTTGCCGGCGAGTGACGCGCGGGATTGGGACGCCATTCGCGCCTGGGCCGGGGGCCTGGCGGCAACGTTGTCGCAACCCAACCAGGCGTAAAAAAGATGGTCCACGACCGGGCCTGGAAAGGCCTCTACAAAGTCGCCGCTATCGCCGCACTGTTGGCGGCCCTGCTCTTCCGCCGCAATATCGGCGCCGAGGTGACGCTCTTCACCGGCGTGGAGGCCATCCCCGAAAGCGCCGCCGGTTGGTACGCTCTCTTGCAGACGCAGCCGCTGCTGGGCCTCTCCTTCCTCGCCTTCTTCGATCTGGTCAACTACACCCTGGTAGGCGTGATTTTCCTCGCGTTGGGCGCGCTCTTCTGGTCGAAGCACAAGAGCCACGTCTCCCTGGCTCTCGCCGGGGGCCTGGTGGGGATCACGCTTAACCTCGCCACCAACATCTCTGTGACCCTCTTCTCCCTGAGCCAGCGCTACGCTGCGGCTGTGGAAGAGGCCCAGCGGGCCGATCTCCTCTCCGCCGGACGGGCGATCCTGGCGACCAACGATCCGCTCTCGGCGTTGCCGGGGACGGGAGGGCTGGTGAGTCTGCTGCTCGTCGCACTGGCGGGGTTGCTCTTTTCGACGCTGCTGCTGCGCTCTCACCGGGCGACCGGCGTCGTGGGATTGCTGGCAAGTGGCTGTGATCTGGCCTACTGCCTGACCTTCCCTTTTTCGGACCGATTGCCGGTGTTCCTCTTTCTGGCTGCGGCGGGCCTCTTCTGGATGCTCTGGCATCTGCTGGTGGCTCGACTACTCTTCAAACGCTCTCGGGGGTGAGACATGACTGTCTTCTCTGGATTGGTGCTTCCCGGTCTGCTGTTGCTGCTGACGCTGGCCTTTGGCTTTTGGTTGAGCCATCTCGGTCAGCCTTATCACGGTGTACTTTTCAACGTCCACAAGCTACTGGCGTTGGGAGCGGTGGTCCTTGCCGGGCTGTGGATCTTCCGGCTGCCTGAGGGGGTCGCAGCGCAGCGATTGCTGCCGGCGTTGCTGGTCGTGGCTGCCCTCGGTGTCGTGGCCCTCTTCGCCAGCGGTGGATTGATGAGCGCCGGTAAACTAGATCAGCTGCTCATGGTACGGGTACACCAGGTAGCCCTGGTGGTGCTGCTGCTGGCGGTGATAGGGGCGGTCTATCTGCTCCGTGGCGTGCTGTAGTTGAAGGGTATCATTATGGAAGCTATAAGGAGTTTATGATGAAAGTCCTGGTGATTTACGATTCCGAGTTCGGCAATACGGAAAAGATCGCCCGCGCGATGGGCGCGGCGCTCGAGTGTGAAGTGTGCCGTGTCACCGAGGTGACGCAGGAGCAGCTGGCGGGCCTCGATGCGCTCATCGTCGGCTCGCCCACGCAGGCCTTTCAGCCCCTCAAGCCTGTCAAAGCCTTCTTGAAGATTATTCCCAAGGGGGCGCTCCAGGGAGTGCGGGTCGCTGCCTTCGATACCCGAGTAGACGTGGAAGAGGTTAATTCCCGTGTTCTGACTGGCTTCGTCAAAGCCTTCGGCTACGCTGCCGATCCCATCGGCGCGCGGCTCGTGAAGAGGGGCGGGACGCAGGCCATGCCGCCAGAAGGATTCTTCGTAGAGGGCAAGGAGGGTCCGCTGCGTGAGGGCGAACTGGAGCGTGCGGCAGCCTGGGCGCGTCAATTGCTTGCCGCTGCCCCTTGAATCACGGGGATGGGGCCAGCGCACCGGAGGTTTGCACGTGTGCACGTATGCCCGTGTGAACGTTTGACCTTTGACTTTAGACGATTCTAAGGACGACACCATGAATAAACCGAAAATCTTACTTGCGATACTCGTATTACTGCTGCTCCTTCCTTTTCCGACGCTGGCTGCCCCCCGACGCCAGGGGCCTGAGGATCCCGCCGAGCTCGAAGCTTTCCTCGATGGGATCATGGCGGCCCACCTGGCGGAGTATCACATCCCCGGAGCGACCCTCTCCGTGGTCGTCGATGGAGAGCTCTTCTTGGCCAAGGGGTACGGCTACGCCGATCTGGAAACCCGGGTTCCGGTGGAAGCGGAGCGGACCCTTTTCAGGCCCGGTTCGGTATCCAAGCTCTTCGTCTGGACGGCGGTGATGCAGCTGGTGGAGGCGGGCCGGCTGGATCTGCACGCCGACGTGAACGACTACCTGGATTTCGAGATCCCGGCTACGTTCGCGGAGCCGATCACATTGGCGCACCTTCTGACCCACACGCCCGGCTTCGAGGACGTGCTCGAAGGGCTCTTTGTGCTCTCGACCGACGACCTGCTGCCCCTGGATGCTTACCTGAAGCAGAACTTGCCGGCGCGCGTCTTCCCGCCCGGTGAGGTGGGCGCCTATTCCAATTACGGCTCGGCGCTGGCAGGGTACATCGTGGAACGGGTCACCGGTCAATCCTTCCACGATTACGTGGAGCGGGAGATCTTCGCTCCGCTGGGAATGGAATCGACTACCTTCCGCCAACCGCTACCCGAGCGCCTCGCACCCGAGATGTCAGAGGGATACAACTATGTCCAGGGTGCTTACGTGAAGGGGACCTTCGAACTCGTAAACGCCTATCCCGCCGGGAGCGCCAGCAGCACGGCTACGGACATGGCGCGTTTCATGATTGCCCATCTCCAGGAGGGGCGCTACGAGGATGCCCGTATCCTTGAAGCATCCACCGTCCAGGAGATGCACCGGCTCCAATTCACGCCCGATACCCGGCTCGATGGCATGACCTACGGCTTCATGGAGACTACGCTCAATGGAGAGCGCGTCATTCATCACGGCGGTGATACCTTTCTCTTCCACAGCGGGCTCTTTCTCCTGCCGGAGCAGAATGTAGGCCTCTTCGTCTCCTACAACGGGGTGGAGAGCGGGCCCGCTCGCGAGGCGTTGTTGCAGGCTTTCATGGATCGCTACTATCCGGCGCCGCCGGCGGCTGCACTGGAACCGCCCGTGGGTGCGGCGGAACGTGCCGCACGCTACGCAGGTGAGTACCACCTCACCCGCGCCAGTTACACCACGTGGTACAAACTCCTGAACCTTTTCATGCCCTTCCAGGTCAGCGTCAACGAAGAGGGCTATCTCGTGGTCAACGCTGCTGGCGAGATCTCTCAATACGTCGAGGTGGAGCCGGGATTCTATCGTAATCGGCTGCCCGAAGAGGCGAGTGACGTGCTGGTCTTTCGAATCGATGATGGGGGCCAGGCGTGGGCGTTTCCACCCCTGCCCTTCTCGGCGGTGCGTGCTCCCTGGTACGCGACCTCGTTCTTCACCTTGGCCCTGCTGGGCGGAATTACTCTACTCTTCGTCGGGACGCTGCTCGGCTGGCCCATCGCTTTCTTTGTGACGCTGAAGCAACGGGAGAGACGCCCCCCGCTTTCCGTGCTGGCCCGGATCGTGGGGGCTCTCTTTGGCCTATGGCTGCTCTTCACACTGGTGACGTTTATCGGCGTCCTCTCCGACGTGGACCCGGCGTATGGGATGCCCCGCGTGCTCTTCGGGGATGCGGAGCTGACCGCGGTCCTGCTGGCGCTGCCGGTGGGTTTGGCCGTGCTGGCCGGCCTGATGCTCATTGCCCTCGTCCTGGCCTGGTGGAAGGGGTATTGGAAGCTCGGCGGGCGGTTGCACTACACGCTTCTGACCCTCGCGGCGCTGGGGATGGTGTGGATGCTGAGCTATTGGAGTTTCCTGTTCTGAGTGATGGGTGAGGTGAAGGATGAACGTAGCAGCTTTTTATCGGTTGCAGAAACAGGACGCACGCAGGGCCGGCAAGGTACTGGTCGAGGCATTTCGGGACGATCCACTATGGCAGGCGCTTTTCCAGGACGTGAACCCGGAGCGGCGCATCGGCGCCTTTGAGACGCCCGTTCGCTATTGCCTGAAGTACGGAGAGGTTTATGCCCCCTCTCCTGCTCTGGAAGGTATCGCGGCATGGGCGTCGGGTGAGATGGCCGATATGACCCCCTGGCGGATGTTGTTGAGTGGTGCGCTGGGGTCGGGGATTCGGATGGGTATGACGGTGACCCGGAAAATGATGCGGGTATTTGCGCCCATCGAGGCCGACCGGAAAGCGACGATGCAGGGCAGACCCTATCTCTATCTCCTCGTTATCGGTGTGGCCCCTCAATTTCAAGGAAAGGGATTTGGTGGTAGACTTCTACGGGCGCTGATTGAGAAGAGCGAACTGATGCAAGCTCCCATCTATTTAGAGACCGAGACCGAGGATAATGTACGTCTCTACGAATACTTCGGATTCGAGGTTATCAAAGAAGTTATGCTGCCCGTCGTCGATCTTCCCATGTGGGAGCTGGTACGAGAGGTCTAAGCGTCTGTAAGAAAATGACTTCCCGACGTCGGATGCAGGTGTACCGAAGTGGCCCTGGGGACGTGCTTGAGGCACGCAGACCTCAAACGTGTCTGGAGGAGCCCTTGCCTTCGAACTTCAGGGACGTCGGGAAGTTATACTTCTACGAACCCTAAGGTGGTTCCAAGATTTAAGATAGGCTCCATCGCGAGCCAGTCCCTGGGAAAGCGACAGAGTTTGGATGGCTTATACTCTTGAAACGGCCTAATGGGATTTCACCCCAACGAACCCGGAAAGGGGTCGGTTGTGACTGCCCGACTATCAGACTAATGACTACCTGACTGTTGATTACGAAGGAGCTCATCGTGAAAAAGTTAAAACCATTGGCCACAGGACTCTCGTTGCTCTCGGCGGGATTGGGCGCGCTGCATTACTACCGGGTGCGCTCCACGGCAGGGGCTGCGCTCTCCGCGCCCAAGATGATCGCGGAGGCGCTCTCACCCTACGCGGCGGTGGCGGGAGGTGCCGGGGCGACGTTGGGCCTGCTCGCCGGTGCGCCGGTAGCCGTCCTCGCTGGGCTCTTCGGCGCCGGGGCGTCGATGCAGTACGTGCAGCGTGTCCTCGCCCCGCACCATGGCTTCGCGCGCGCTTTCGGTCCGGAGTGGGAATCGCAGCTGCCCGCAGAGCGCACGGCGCGCATGCTGCCGCAGCGCTGGAGCGTAGGCCTGCCGCCGAGCCCGGAGCCGCGCTGGGAGCGCGACCTCCCCTTCTGGACCCTTCCCGGCACTGACCGGCAACTCCTCTGCGATCTCTGGCAGCCCCCCGAGGGGGTTCCACCTTCTGGACTCGCCTTCATCTATTTTCACGGAAGCGGCTGGCACTTCATCGACAAGGACGTGGGGACCCGGCCCATGTTCCGCCACCTGGCAGCGCAGGGGCACGTGGTGATGGACGTGGCCTACCGCCTCTGTCCGGAGGTCAATTGGCAGGAGATGGCGGGCGATCCCCGGCGCGCCGTCGCGTGGATGAAGGAGCACGCTGCCGAGTACGGGGTGAATCCCGAGCGCGTGGTGCTCGCGGGGGCTTCGGCAGGCGGTCAGCTGGCACTGCTCTCCGCCTTTGCCCCTGACCATCCGGCCCTCACGCCCGAGGACGTGCAGGATCGGGACCTCTCCGTCCGTGGGGTGGTCTCCTGGTATGGGCCGGGGGATATGCGCCTCTACTATGCCCATGCCAATACCCCCTTCGCCACGCCGGTGAACGACATTTCGGCTTCCGGGCAGGCCCTGGAGTGGATGACGGCGGCGCTGGGCTTCCAAATGTCTTATCCAGAGACCTGGGAGTCGGGCCAGACGGTGCACGAGGCCATGATGCATGGGCTCTTCGGTGGGGCACCGGAGGAGGTGCCGGAGGCCTACCGGCTCTTCTCGCCGGTGGAGCATGTTGGCCCTCACTGTCCCCCCACACTGCTCTTACAGGGTGAGCACGACAGCATCGTCTCGGCAGCCGATGGGCGCCAGCTGACGGAGCGGCTGCAGGAGGCGGGGGTGCCGGTGATCTACGTCGAATACCCACAGACAGAGCACGCCTTCGACCTGATCCTGCCCCAGCTCTCCCCCCCGGCCCAGGCGGCCCTCTACGAGGTGGAGCGTTTCCTGGCCCTGCTGACGGAATGACCGTGGCGGGCATGTTTCTCCGATTCCGCTGGAAGCGGCAGGGGCTGCGCTTGTTGGGGGGGCTACTGCTCGCGGCGGTAGCCTTCCTGCTGCTTCTCTGTCTGACCGAGTCGCCGCTCTACGCCTGGCGGCTCCTGGCCTACGGCCCTTCGGATACAGGGGACATCGACCGCTTTCCGGCTCGGCCCATCGCTGCCGGACCGCAGGTTGCACCCCTGCCCGTAGCCTTTGCCCCTCTGCCGGAGACCGTCACCTTCCCCTACCAGGGGCAGCCGCGCACCGAGAATCTCCGGGCGCTCATCGAACGTACTGACACAGCAGCCTTTCTCGTCGTTCGCGAGGGGGCCATCATCACCCAGGTCTACGCCAGCGGCGACGAGCGCACCCTGCATACCTCCTTCTCCGTCGCCAAAGCCTTCGACTCGGCCCTCATCGGCGCGGCGATTGCTGATGGCTTCATCGGATCGGTAGACGATCCCGTCATCCGCTACGTGCCGGAGATCGCGGGACGTGGCCTGGACGCCCTGACCCTCCGGAACCTCCTGCGGATGGACAGTGGTATCGCCTATCGCAGTGAGGAAAGCCTTCCCTTCTTTCTGGCTCCTTTTAGTGACGACGCGCTCACCTACTACGCTGCCGATCTGCGTGGAGTCGCTCTGCGGGTGCGGGCGGGCGAAACGCCCCTGGGCGCGGCCTTCCATTACAACAACTATCATCCGTTGCTGGAGGGATTGATTCTCGAACGAGCCACAGGGATGCCGGTGGCCGTCTATCTGCAGGAGCGCATCTGGAAGCCGCTGGGGGCTGCCTATTCCGCCTCGTGGAGTCTGGACAGTGCGGATTCGGGCTTCGAGAAGATGGAGAGCGGTCTCAATGCTACGGCAATGGACTACGCACGCTTCGGCCTGCTCTACCTGCACGGAGGTTTCTTCAATGGCACGCAGATCCTCCCCGAGGCCTGGGTGACCGCATCCACCGCACCCGATCCCGCCGATGTGCGCCCCTGGGAGACGATGGCGGAGTTCTGGGCACAGGGCGGCTACTATGGCTATCATTGGTGGGGTCTGCAGAACGCCGACGGCTCCCACGATTTTAGCGCTCTGGGGCATCTGTGGCAGGTCATCTACGTGGCGCCGCGCAAGGATGCGGTCATCGTGCGCCTGGGGAGCGCTCCCGATCCGGCGGTGGATTGGGCGTTGGTGATGCAGGCGCTGGTGGATGAGCTGCCCTGAGGAGACACCTGTGACGGACTTCCCCCGGATCTCGCAACCTATCGCGGAGGGGCGCACGGCGGAGCTCTACCCCTGGGGGGAGGGGAAAGTTCTCAAGCTCTACCACACCGGATTCCCCCCTGAAGGGGTCGAGCACGAGACGCGGGCAGCACGGGCCATCGCCGCCGCGGGTCTTCCTGTGCCGGCGGCGGGGGAGATCGTCGAGATCAAGGGGCGGCGGGGGATCGTCTTTGAGCGGGTGCAGGGCGTCTCCATGCTGGCGGATCTGCAGGCGCGTCCCTGGCGGCTGCTCGGGCACGCTCGTGCCCTGGCGGAGCTCCAGGCGCAGATTCACCGGCTCTCCCTGCCCGTTCTACCTGCCTATCGCGGTGAGTTGGCACAGACCCTGTGCCGCGCGCCCCATCTGCCCGAGGCCCTGCGCCGGGCGGCGCTGGCGCGGCTGGCGGCGCTCCCGGAAGGAGATGCACTCTGTCACGGCGATTTCCATCCGGACAACGTGCTGCTGACCGAGCGCGGCCCCGTCATTATCGACTGGATGACGGCCTGCCGGGGAAGCCCCTGGGCCGACGTTGCGCGGACCAGCGTCATCCTGAGCATGGGAGCCCGGGCCACGCTTGAGGGGATCAACCCGCTGCTCCGGCTCTTCACCCGTCTCTATTACCGCGTCTACCTGCGCCGCTATCACACGCTCCGGCCCGGCGGTCGCGGTGAGCTAGAGCGCTGGCTGCCCGTCGTCGCTGCGGCCCGGCTGGCGGAACAGATCGAACCGGAGCGGGAGGCCCTCCTCGCCCTGGTGCGGGCGGGCCTTCCCGAAGAAGGGACGTGATTGGACTTTGGCGTTCGACTTCTGACATCTATTAGGAGAATTACTATGCCTACAATGGTATCTGTTTTGCCTCGCAGTACCCCCGAGGCGCAGGGCGTTGCTTCGGGCGCCATCCTTGACTTCGTCGAGGCCATCGAGCGCGCGGGGAGTGTGCTGCACAGCTTCATGCTGCTTCGCCACGGAGAGGTGATCGCCGAAGGCTGGTGGTCGCCCTACGGCCCTGAGCAGCCCCACACGCTCTTCTCGCTGAGCAAAAGCTTCACCTCCACCGCCGTGGGCTTGGCTATCGCCGAAGGATACTTCACCCTCGACGATCGCGTCATCGACTTCTTCACCGATGCACTGCCGGCCCGGCTGGGTGTGCGCTGGCCCGAGGTGCGCGTGCGGCACCTGCTCAGTATGTCTACGGGCCACCTTGAGGATGCGATGGAGGGGGTCTGGGAGAAGCGGCACTGGGTCAAAGGGATTCTGCGCAAGGTCGTGCGCCGGGAACCGGGCACCCACTTCGTCTACAACAACGGGGCCTCGTACCTGCTGGCAGCCATCGTGCGCCGGGCGACGGGCGAGAACGTGCTGGAATATCTGCAACCCCGTCTTTTCGCACCGCTGGGCATCCAAGCCGAGGAGTGGGAGACCTGCCCGCTGGGGATTTCCTGTGGCGGCTGGGGGCTGAGCCTGCGGACGGAGGAGATTGCCCGCTTCGGGCAACTTTACCTTCAGCGCGGAGCGTGGAACGGGGTCCAACTCCTGCCGGAAGCCTGGATCGAGACGGCGACCGGGGTGCAGATCGTCAGCGGCGACGATCCCCAGAGCGATTGGGCGCAGGGCTACGGCTTCCAGTTCTGGCGCTGCCGCCACGGTGCCTATCGCGGCGATGGCGCTTTCGGCCAGTATTGCGTCGTCATGCCCGAGCAGGATGCTGTGCTGGCGATGACTGGCGGTCTCGCCGATATGCAGGCGCCCCTCAATCTGGTGTGGGAGTATCTGCTTCCTGCGTTGGGTGTTTCTCCCCTTCCGGCGGATACTGCGGCGCAAGCGGCGCTCCAGGCCCGGCTCGAAGCTCTCACGCTCGTGCCGCAGGCGGGCGCCGCCACCAGCCCGCGAGCTGCGGAGATCTCCGGACGCACCTACTGCTTCCCGGAGAACGAGCGAGGCCTCCAATCCCTCACCTTCGATGCGGAGGAGAACCGCCTCACGCTGCGTGATGGGCGCGGCCCTCACTTGCTTGAAGCCGCGTACGGTGACTGGCGTCGGGGCGCGACCACGCTCCCGCAGGAGGCCAAAGCGCCGGAGCCGGTCGCCGTCAGCGGCGCGTGGACGGACGAGAAAACCTATACGCTGCAAGCCTGGTTCTACCGCACCCCCTTCTGTACGACGCTCACCTGTCGCTTCGAGGGCGAGCAGGTGACCCTCGACTCCCGGGACAACGTGGGCTTTGGCCCGACGGAGCGGCCCCGGTTGGTGGGGAAGATAGACTAGGGAGGGCTCGCCGAGCCCGGTGCTTCCCCTTACTGATGGTCTTTCTGGTCGAATCATCCGTATCCTTCGCCGAGACGTACGCCGCAGCGGGAGCAGAAACGCCCGCCAGGGGGGGACGTCTCGCCACAGGCGGGGCAGCGGGGCGATGCGCGTTCCGGTCGTGCTCCCAGGTTGATACTGATGGGCGAACGGCTGACGCCCTCCAGCTGCACTTGGACGTTGCCCTCGCCCACGGCGGACTGGTTCGTGATTCTGCCGGCGCGCCAGGCCCCTGGCTCCGGCTCGATCTCGGGCAGGGCGGCAAAGGGTAGCTCTTTGGGATCGGGTGCGCCGCCGGCGTAGTAGGCGAGCGCGAAGTTATCGGCCTGCTCAAAGTGAAGGATGGGGTGCTGTCGCCCGCCGGTGCGGCCCGGCACCACCTGGCGGGCGTGGAGCGCCAGGTCGCCGACGCGCACGAATCCGTCGCGCCGCGCAACGCCCATCCCACAGAGGGCCTCGATCAGCGCCAGTGTGAAGGCGCTGTAGGGTCGCCCGGCGTAGGAGAGCTCGTCGGCCCGCGACGAAGCGATCACCACCCGCCCGCGCCCGGTGGCGAGGAGCGCCTGTGCCTCGGGCGGCAGCGGCGCCTTGATGAACGCCAGGTCGGGCGATTTCCCCTCGCCCACTCCGCCAGCGTGACAGCAATCGAGCAGCACCAGCAGCTTGTGCACGTCGAGTGCCTGGAGCCGGTCCGCGAATTCGATGCCGCTGACGGCGGTCTGGTAGAGGCGGCGCACATCGTAGCCGTAGGGCATCAGGTAGTAGGCCTCATCGATGGGGGTCGCGACGCGGTAGCCGTGCCCGGAGAAGTAGACCACCACCGTCGCTTCGGGGCCGGCTTCGACGAGCTGTGCCAACGTCGATAGAATCGCGGTGCGGGTCGCCTGCTCACCCGTCAGCAGGTGCACCTGCGAGGGGGGATAGGCGCTTCGCTCGGAATCCCGCAGAAGGGCAGCCAGCCCGGTTGCGTCATCAATAGTGTTGGGGAGATCGCCTCCCACCCCGATTAGCAGCGCGTGGCCTGTCTCAAAGAGTGTCATGCTTCGCCTCCATCAGGGCCGTTCCAGGCGGGCCTCGATCCAGGCCAGCTGGTCGCCATCTGGCATACCGGCAGCGCTTACCCACAGCGTGAAGCAGCCTCGCTGCCCCGCGAGCTGTTCTAGCGGCAGGGACAACTCGCCCGGTCTCCCGTCGTATACTTTGCGTATCCCGCCGACCGTTACGAAGAACTCGGAAAAATCGCAATGGGAGCTAAAGCGCAGCTGCACCTCTACTGCTCCGGTCTCGGCGCCCTCCACAAAGCCGAGCCACGCGATGAACTGATCGCCCGTCTGGAGGGGGATCTCTGCGGTCTCGTTGTAGCTGCCCATCACGTAGCCCTTGCTATCCCAATCGGGCTGGGTGATGAGCACGCGTTCCCGGCGCCGACCATCTTCCAGGCTCACTGCATCCTCCCACAGGACGAAGCCCCGGTCGTCGGGAGCGCCGAAGACGAGTGCGCCCGCGTTGCTGCGCCAGGTCGCTTGAGGGGCGGCAGCTACGAAATCAAACAGCACTCGGGGGCCGGAAGCTGGGGTCTGGCCGATGACAAAGGGGCATTCAGCGAAACCCATCCGTGCTCCTGTGTCGAGAGAGAAGGTGAGAAGGTGATCGCCAGCGGCGCGCGGCAACCGGAGCGGCTCGTGATAGATGCGATTTGCCGCCACCTCGCGGGCTCTTATCACCACCTCGTTGTCGAGTCTGATCGTCACCCAGCCGCCGGTGTCGGTCCGGTAGTGGAATTCACTCTCTTGCAGCGGCGCGTAAGTGCGATTGCATCCGCCCTCCAGCTCGATCGAGAGCACCGGGATTTCCGGCCCCCGAGGGAGGGATGCGGTCGGGATAGGATGGGGCCTGAACTGTCCGCCGGCGATAATGCCCGCTACAATCAACAGGCCGATCATCAATAGCGCTACGAGCACCCCCAGCAGCGGCGGAATCCGGCCCGAGGGCTGGGCCTGTCGGGGGGGCGGTGGCGCGTTGTCGAGAAACGAGAGGTTGTGGCGTGTGACTGCTGTTCCCTCGCGATCACCGAGTGCCTCGCGCAGGCGAAGCGACTGGGTCAACCACGCGCGCGCTACGTCGGGCTCGTTCAGGCAGAGGGCACGCGTGCCGAGCTGGTGGAGCGCCCAGCCCTCGGCGGGACGGTCGTTCAACGCCCGAGCAGCCTCGAGGATCCAGTGGAGGACGCATGCCCAGAGGCCCCAGCGCCGCCCGGCGGCGAAGGCGACCTCCACGGTGTGGCCCAGACGCAGCACATCGCTCCACCGCTGGGCTTCGACCGCTTGGGCCAGCAGGGCCACTAGCGCGTCTGCGGATTCCAGGATGGAGTGGGGCTCGTCCGCGCGGGCCTCGGCCCAGCTGGTGAGATGTGCCAGCGCCGGCGCAAGGTGTGGAGCTAGATTCCAGCGCTGGCGCAAGGTCTTCGTCCAGTCACCTGTGAGCGAGTAGCGCGGGCTGTGGGACTGCACGAAACCCCGCCGCCGCAGGCTTTCAAGAGCGGAGTGAGGTTGGCTCAGGCCGGTTAGGGCGGCGAGTTGTTCGGGATCGAGGGGGCCCCCGCCCACCAACGCCAGTGCTGCCAGCACTCGCCGCTCCGCTTCGGAAAGGGCATCGACCCAGTGAGATGCGATGGGGGCGCGAGCCGGATCGGCCATTTCTGTGAGGCTACGCCCCGTCTCGCGGGCCTCAGCGGCCATCTGGAGCAGGTGGAGGGGGTGGCCCCGCAGCGTGTTACACAGTTTCCGGGCCACCCTCTGTTCCGAGGGCTCCAGCGGACGACCCAGCTCGCGCTCCATCAACGCCAGCGCGGCCTTGGGAGGTAGCCCCTGTAGGGCCAGATTGCGCCCCTGGCCCCACAATCGTCGCTCCGCCGTGGCCATCAGAAAGGTGCAGCTGGATGCCGCATTTAGCAGCGTGTCCACCTCCTCCCGGGCGAGGGGGAGATCGTCCAGCAGGATGAGGGCTTGTTTGTCACGCAGACCGCTGCGGATCGCGCCGCGTGTGGGCTTGTAGTCGCTCGGGTAGTCGAAGAAGAGTTCGTAGAGCGCTTCGAGTACATCCTCCACCGTCATAAGTGGCTGAGCTCGTGCTGAAAGGTAGAGGACGCCGGCGGGAAAGGGGCTGGTGTCGAGGGCGGGGTGATGAGCCAGGGCTCGCAGCAGGACGGTCTTGCCCAGCCCCCCACCGCCGTGGATGTTGACCGGCTCGTGGGCGCGAAGCGCACCGATCAGGGTGCGCTGTTCCGGCTCGCGGTCGAGCAGGCCCGGAAAGGGCGGCGGCGCATACCGCGCCGGCAACGGACGGAGCCGGGGGCGCACCCTCGGTCGCGCATCGATGTTGACCGGGCTGCCGTGGACGTTCTGCAAGAGCACCTGGACGTTGTTATTGCCGATGGCGGTCTGGAGGATGAACGGCGGGGGGAGCGGATTGGGAACGCTCTGCGGTCGATGCTCCATCTCTACACCTCGGTTCCTGGACGCCGCCGGTCGCTATTGTCGCACTACCAGCGGCAGGTAGACGCGGCTGCCCCACAACCGGCCATAGATGCCTCGGTTGGAGATACCGAACACCTCGTTGTCGTCAAAGGTGATCAAATAGTCGCCGGTTGGCCCGGCAGCCACCGCCAAGTCGAAAACCTGCCCCCCACCGACCAGGATGGTATCGTGAAGCAGCGTGCCATCGAGGGCCAGCGTCCGCGACTGGACTTGCATCATGGCCGGCGGGGTGACGACCGGGATCCACGTCCATGTCACCAGGAACTGGTGGTTGCTCTCCGAGCCCGCCACCGCCGGACGGTACTCTCCCCTCGGCGTGTCTGCCAGGGTGCGCAGCGCGCCCAGCGTGCCATCCCAAGAGACCGTCATCGCCCTGATGTTGTGGTCGGTTCCCGTGTCCACTTCCCAGGCCACGAGGTACTGGCCCTCATTGGGGATGGTGGGGATGGCAGCGACCGCCGGGGCAACTTCGTCAACATGAATATAGTTGGCGATAAAGAATTCGTCGCCCAGCGGTGCGGCGCCGCCGGATAGCTTGAACCGCCGCGCGTAGACGTCAATGTCGCCCAGCACCGTCTCTTGCCAGACGATCAGGAACTCGTTGCGCGAGCGGTTGTAGGCCACGTCGGGTTGCTCTGGCATCAGGGTGCTGCTCTGCTGGCTGACCTGCTGGGCCGCTCCATCGAGTGCGCCGCTGCTCGTGAGGCCCTGGGACCAGATTCCAGAGCTGCTATCCGAGGCCTTGGGATATCGATAGACGACCCGGTAGCGATCCGACGTCGAAGCATAAGCCACGGCAGGTTGGTCGTAATAGTGGAATGAAGGAGTGCCGGGGACGATATTGAGCACTCCGCCGAGGTGCGCGCCAAGTGCCGAGATGCGCTGTCCGCGAATGCCCAACAGGTTGTGCCAGACGATCAGGTATTCGTCCGTTGCGCTGTTATAGGCCACGTCGGGGGTGATACCCTCTTCCTCCGGTGAGACACGAAAGGCGGAACCGAGCAACATTCCTTGCCTCGAGACGCGACGGCCCCAGATCTCTGCGGCCCGCCACACCACCAGATACTCTTGTCGCAGGGGGTTGTAGGCTACCGCCGCTTCCGTCTCGGGCACTCCGGCGAGGTTCTGAATGAGGAACCTGCCGCCACCGAGCGGGGCGCCTGCGTGAACGGCGCCCGCGATGGTCACGAGCATGATCGACAGTACTACGATTGAGGTAAGCAGCCACCCTCTTTTCATCTTTCGTCCTTTATCGAGCAGCTTCCGTGTTCCGGTGACGGCATCCACCGCCGGATAAAGCGCAATAGCGCCGCCTCGTCGGCAAATGCGGCACGCTCCCCGCTCTGGATGTGACAGATCTCTCCACGCCAGCAGGGGCGCCCGCTCCCCAGTTCTTGCCATAGTCGGACGACAAAGGTATTCAGCGGCTGACCGGCGTTGAGATGTGGGCAGGAAGGCATGGGTACCTCGCAAGCGCGTCAAAGATAGAACTAACAAGAGATCGCCTAGAAGTTTCTCATCACCAGCGGCAAATAGATACCGCGAAGGACGTGGTACTCGATCACCGTCGAATCCTCGAGTTCGCCCGCATGGTTATAGATCCCGTCCCAGATCTCGACGATGGATCCGGGCGGCAGGGCGGGGTCGATGTCTACGGTCACGTTGATGATACCGCTATCTCCGGGCGCGAGCGGCGGCAGATCCCAGATGGCCCACGAGCCATCGGGGGCGCTGTCGTTGGGCGGCGGGATCGATCCGGCGAAGGGCGCCTCGGGCGGAAAAGCATTTCGAATCCACGCGCCGAACTCGTGGTCGCTCGCAAGCAGGTTGGTATATTCGAGCTCAAAGGTCGCCGCGTGGCCCGCCATCACAAAGACATCGAAAAAGCTGTCGATGGTCAACTCGATCGGCGGCTTGTCGATGTGGACCGGACGCCGTTCCCACTCGTATCCCTCGATCACAAGATCCTCCCAGAGAACCGTATAGGTCCACGTGCACGGTTCGACGTGAAAGATCTTGGTCATCGTGACCGTGCGGGGCGCACCGTCGGGAAACTCCCAGGTGATGATCCCCGGACCTTGCTGTATGACGCCGACGTCCGGCGTCAGGATATAGCCGACCAGGGTCAGATGCTCGGGATTCCAGTACTCGATCAGCGCCAAATCTGAGCCGGTAGAGATGACGTCGGTGACGGTGATCGTGTCCGAGGTATAGACCCCCACGTCAAAGCCCGGGAACCAGAGCTCACCATTGACCCACTTCCACCACTCGGGCGGCGGGACGTGGTACTCGATCAACGTCCAATCCTCCAGCTCGTCCGCGTGGTTAAAGATGCCGTCCCAGATCTCGATCGTCGTCGATGGCATCAGCCCCGGTGCGATCTCTACCGTGACCGTGATCTGTCCCGAGTCTTCTGGGATGCGCCATTCGACCAGGGGGGCACCCGGCCCTCCCGCGGTAGGCGGCGGGTCGGACGCGACAAAGATCGCCTCGGGTGGGAATTCGTTGCGGATGATGACAAGGTCTTCGTGACCGCCGTCGTTGCCATAGTGGAGCGTGAACGAGACGAGATCGCCGCTGTAGACGTCATAGCCGCTGTTGTTGGTGCTGGTAATCCACAGCTCGGGCGGGATCTTGTTGATCAACACCGGCCGGAAACCGACGACAAAGACACCGTCGGGATCCTCGATCAACAGCTCTTCCCATAACACCGTCTCGGTCCACGTACACGACTCGACGTGAAAGAACTTGATCAGCTCGACAGGGACCGGGGTCGCACTGGGCGGAATGACCCACGTCAGGCCGTTCGGGCCCGGTATGACGGTACCGTACTCCGGATTGAGGCCAAACCCCACCAGGCTGAGCTGGGTCGGATCCCACTCCTCGACGAGGATCAGAACGTTTTCGGGGTGTGGCATGATCACGTCGATGACCTCGAAAGTCTGAGATGTCTCGAGGGTGAGGCCGATGCCGGGATACCATTCCACGCCATTGACGAACTTGAACCAATCGATCGGCGGCGGTACATACTCCTCGACGTGGAACTCGCTGATGACCGAATTGACGAGCTCGTCGACGTGGTTATAGATACCACCCCAGATTCCAAAGGTGGTCGATGGCACGATCGACTCGTCGATCAAGAAAAAGACGTCGATGGTGCCGTTCACGCCCGTCGCCAGATCGCCCACCCGCCACTCGACTCTGCCGTCTGGATGGACGATGGTCGGTGGCGGTTCGGAAAAGACAAAGGGTGTGGTGATAGGAAAGGTGTTGGCAACCGTGATGTCGTGCTCGTAACCGCCAGTATTCGAATAGATCAGGGTGAACGTCGACACGGTACCGGCAAAGACGGGCGGCGAGTAATCACTCGTGATCCAGAGGATCGGCGCCAGTTTTTCCACGGTGAAGGAGCGGACCGGAAAGACCAGATCGCCGATCCGTAATACCTCCTCGACCGTGGTGGTGATCCAGGTGCACGGCTCGACGTGGAACCACTTGGTCACCTCCACTACGAGCGGCGGGCCGGGCGGTACAATGATCTGCAGCATCCCCGTTCCGGTGACGACCGTACCGACGGGCGGGTCGACCCTCCAGTTGAGCAACTGGAGGTGCGCCGGATCCCACAGCTCGGTGAGGGTAAAGGCCTCGGTGGCGGTGATAACGTCGATGATGGTGATCGTGTCCGAGGTCTGGGTCTGGAGCGTGAGACCGGGATACCAGGGTTCGGGCCCGAGCGGACCGAGCACCAGCTTGCCCCAGCCTGGTTCCGGCCCCTGACCGCCGTAGGGTGATGGGCAGATCGTCGTCTGGTCACTGGAAAAATCGGTCACCCAGACCTCGGGCGGGTCCGAGCCCTCGATAAAGGTGACGCCGCTGTTAAAGCCACCCGCGCCGGGGCAATCGAACCGTGCGAGCTCGTTGCAACCCAGGTCGGTGACCACGATGGTAGTGGTGTCCCAATCCGAGTGGTAGAGCACCTCGTTCTGGGCGTCATAGTCGATGCCCAGGTTGTCGGTCAATCCCGGGATGGTATAGGTGGCGACCGTGCGCCAGCTGTTCGGCGTCCACCAGGTACCGGTCCGGATCAGCTCGATCTCGTAGACGACGCTGCCGTCGTAGGCGGCAGAGACAAAATAGCGCGTGGGGCTGCCGGGCACGACGGCGATGTCGATGATACTGTCGATCACGGAGCCATCGCTGCTGTCGTTGCTTCCGACCTCGTCGTCCATCTCCCAGGCGTTGAGGATCACGCCGTTGGGCGTGACCTCGACGATATTGTCGTCGGCGTAAGAGAGATCGCCGTTGTAATCCGGCAAAAAGTAGGTATTGCGGACAAAGTCATAGCCGGCACCGGTCCGATTGTCGATTTGCCACGGCCAGCTGCTGTTGACCGTCGAGAGAGCGAAGCTAAAGACCGGGCTGTGGGATAGATAGTCAACGTCGTATACCGTGGGGTTGTGTGTCGAAGATTGGCTCTCGTGCGCGTAGCGGACTATGCCCTGGGCGGGGTTATAGACCAGTCCAATGGTATTATAGGCCCACGTGTTCGTAAAAGTCACAAAAGACGTGGTCTGTATACCTCCGGGCGCTCGGGATAGCGTGCTCTCCCGCGGCACGGGGGGAGAGATCCGGGTGTTCGATGGCGGGGGTGGATCGGGATCGGGTACGATCGTTGCGGGCTCGGGTTCGAGGGGCAGTTCCGCCCAGCTGGGTAGAACATTGAACTGTGGTAAAGTACGCGGCCCATCATCGAGCAGGGGGGGCGGTCTTTCGGCCCAGGCCGGCATTCGCGCGGTCGAGAAAGCGAGCCAACAGACCATCACCAGGCTGATCCAACGCCAAGCGCTATTGGTTCTCATCATATACCTCCTTAAGGATAGAACGCACGTTTCACCTAGCGTAGCATGGAGGTATCAAAAAAGTCTCAATGGCTTCGGAATCTTTGGCGTGGCGCGTGTGGGGAGGCTTTAGCCAGTGGGGGGGCGGGGAGTATTAGCTAGGGCCCAGTTGTGGGCAGCGTGAACCTCTTCCGCCCGAATCCAGGCGGCGTGGGCGCGCGGGAGCAGCGCCACGGCGAGCGCGGTGTGGCGCAGGGCGGCTTCTGCTTCGCCCAGGGCCAGGTGGGCCAGTCCGGCTTCCAGCGCCGCCCACATCTCCAGGGTGGGGATGGTCTGTTGGCGGGAGAGCCTCAAGGCTTCTTGCGCATAGTCCAGCGCATGGGAGGCGCTCCCCCGTAAGCGGGTGATACGGGCCAGGGCGCAGCGTCCCTTGAGCAGGTTTTCCACACATCCGCTCTCGCGGGCCAGGGCGATGGCCTCCTCCAGAAGGGGCTGGGAAGGGGCCGGACTCCCCTCCTCCGCCAACACCAGGCTCAGGCCGACCAGGCTGGCGATCAGCAGGCGGCGATGTCCGATGCGGCGGGCTGTAGCGACGGAGGATTCGAAGAACTCGCGGGCAGGCGCCAGATCGCGCAGGTGATAGCGCACCCAGCCCAGGAGCTCGCGGGTGGCCAGGGCGTTGTGCTCACCCCGCGAGGCCTCGTTGAAGGGCCGGCCCCGCTGTAGCAGCTCCTCGGCAGCCGCGTAGTGTCCCCGGTAAAGCTCCCATTCGCCGAGCAGCAACAGCGCGTACCCCTCCGCCGCCGGGAGATGGAGCTGGCGCGCCGTCTCAAGCCCGGTTTGCAGCCCGAGGCGGGCCTCTTGGCGCTGTCCCATTTTCAGGTGGAGGTAGGCGGCATCCAGTCGGTTCCACACGGCCCGGATGAGATTTCCCAGATTCAGGTTGATGTGGAGAGCCTGTTCGTGGTGACACAGGGCCTGCTCCCATTGTGCCAGATGGAAGTAGGTGTAGCCCAGGTACTGGTGCAGCCGGGCTCGCAGTAGGTCATGGCTCCGGTTCGTGACGTCGAGAAGGGACGCGGCTTGCTCCAGAGCCATGAGTGCCCGGCGCGGATGCCCCTGGAAGTAGTGGGCCGAGGCGATGTAGATGAGGAAACGGCAGGTGTGGTCGGTATCCTCCTCAGCGCGAGCCAGGGAGAGGCCGCACTCGGCTTGTTGCAGCGCCTCACCATAGTGCCCGCCGTAGTTCAGCGCGCGGGTTTGTTGAATGAGGGAGAGAAGCTGGATCTGGGGGTCTGCGCTGTCTTCGGCGAGCAATTCCAGCGCCGCGATATCGGCATCTCGCTCCTCCAGGCGACCCAGGTTGTCCAGCTGTTCGGCGCGTTGGGCCAGGATGGTGGCCCGGCGGCGGCGCTGTTCGGGGGTAACGGTTTCCTGATCGAGGCTATCGAGGAGCCCCAGTACGCGGGCGAAGTAGCGCTCGGCGTCCTGCCAGGCAAACTGGCGCTGTGCTTCGCGGGCGGCCCCCTCATAGTAAGGTAGCGCGCGGCGTACAATACCGGCGGCGTCGAGGTGATAGGCAATGCGGGCGGCAAGATCGGGTTGCGGTGCGCTTCTTTCCAGTGCCTCGCCCACGGCGCGATGCCAACGACGGCGCCGCCGGTAGTGCAGGTCGGTGTAGAGTAGTTCCTGGATCAGATGGTGGTCGAACTCGTAATCGGCCTGCTCGGGTGTCTGGCTTTCACGGACGAGGCCCCGACGCAGCAGCTCATCGAGGGCTTCCAGCGTGGTCTCTTCGGTATCTCCGGAGGCGTGATGTAGCGTCTCGAAGTCGAAGGTGCGCCCGATGATGGCTGCCAGCGCGGCGAATTCCCGTGCCAGGGGGGAGAGCTGTGCCAGCCGCAGCCGGATGGCCTCTCGTACGGATTCGGGGATGGGCAAGGTTTCGGGGAGGGTTACCTCCAGCCGGTGCGCGACGGTGACGCCGATCAGCCCGGCGTCGTGCAGCGCTCGCAGCGTTTCCAGGGCGAAGAAAGGATTGCCCTCGGTCTGCTGGTGTAGCCGGCGTGCGAAGTCCGGCAGAGCCCCGGCAAACCAGCCCGAGAAGGCCTGGGGGCTGAGGCGGGCCAGATCCACCCGGGATGCTACACCGGCCTGCTCCAGGCAGGCATACAGCCGGTGAAGGGGATGGGAGGCGGTCACATGCTCGCAGCGACAGGAGCCGAGCAGCAGCAGTGGGGCGGATTCCAGGCGGCGGCCCAAGCTGTGAAACCAGGCTAACGTCGAATCGGAGGCCCAATGTAGATCTTCCACAATCAGAAGGAGCGGGTGGAGTTGGGCCTGTTCGAGGAGGAAGAAATTGATGGCGTCGAAAAGGCGGGCCTGGCGCTGGGGATCGGGCGGAGCAGTGGTGGGCTGCGTGGGCCGACCACTTTCTGGCAGCAGGTAGGCCAGCTCATCGGCTTGCCAGGCGGGGAGATGTTTCAATAGCTCAGGACCAGAGGAGGGGATGAGGGTGCGCAGCAGGTCGGCAAGGGGGCCGTAGGGCAGGATGCGTTCGTGCTCATAGCAGCGAGCCAGCGCTGTCTGGCCTCCATGCTGTTGGACATGGGCGTAGAGCTCTTCGCTCAGGCGGGTCTTTCCGATACCGGCCTCTCCGTTTAGGAGCACAAGATGTCCCCGACCGGCCAGGGCCGCATCCCAGCGGGCCAGCAGGTATGTCCATTCTGTAGCGCGCCCTACGAAGGGCGGGCGGGTCAGCAGGGGAAGACGGAGGGCGGGAGGGGATGTCGGTGGGGATAGGAGGCCCTCGATATCGCGGTCCCATCCGGCACCCAAAAGCTCCGTGCAGAGAGTCACGGTCTCTGGACCGGGAAGCAGACCCAGCTCGGTGTGGAGAGTGTCGCGGCAAGCACGTGCTTGCCGGAGGGCATCGCTGGGCCGGTTCAACTCCACCAGCAGGCGGATGACGGCGCAGTGGATGTCCTCACGCAATGGGTCCCGGGCCAGAAGCTGCCGCGCAGTTTCCAGTGCCGTCTCCGGTTGGTTCAGGGTCGTACGTAAAACCAGCAGGCGATCCAGGGCTTGGAGATAGCGCGCTTCCAGTGCATAGCGTTCTTCGAGACACCAGTCATCGTAGAAGTGCTCTAGAAAATCCCCCCGGTAAAGAGAGATGGTCTTTTGAAGCCGGGCGGCTTCTTCGGCGGGGGGCTCGGGAATGGAGGGGGGCCGCAAACCAGTGTGGAAGGCCTCGACATCCAGCCAGAAATCGCTATCGGGATTGAACTGGACGGAGTGGGCGTCCGCCAGCAGAAGTTCGCCCGGTGGCAATACGCGCCGGATGTGCCAGAGCGCGGTGCTGAGGCTGTGCAGGGCACGATCGGGGGCGCGGTCGGGCCAGAAGCGTTCCGCCAGGGGCTCACGGAAGCAGGGGCGTTCGCGGTGGGTGATGAGATAGGCCAGCAGCGAGCGCGCCTTGTATGTCGCGGGGAGCGGCAGGGGCTGTCCCACGCTTTGGAGCTCGAGCTTGCCCAAAAAGCGGATCTCTATGGCAGACATTTGACACCTCAGCTGCGCTGTGGAGAGGTGGGATAACGGGTGTTCGTCAAAGCATATCGGAGGAAGAGGTTTGGAGCAGGTTATCCCTATCTTAGCAAAGGTGAGGAAGGTGTCAACGTCCTCGCCCCCCGCTACCGCAGCGGGGGCCGGGCGGGGGGCGGCGCAACGGTCATCTGCGCCTCGCCCCGGGGACCGGCCCGCAGCATTGTCACCGGCGCCAAAACCGGCCCGGTGATGTTGTTGTAGGCTCCGGCGGTCATCTCGTGATTCTCCAGGACCAACCCGTGGGTCGAATCCGGCCCATAGGAGTCTACCTGCGCGTAGATCTGGGCGCCTCCCGGCAGGGGCCACGTGACCCGGCTGAGGTCAGGCCAGTAGTAGGCATCGCCGATGGAGAGGATCAGCAGCTCCCCCGGTTGGAGGGGCAGCGCGCGCGAGTCCACGCCCCAGGCCATCCCCTGGGTGGCGAGCTGGGCCCAGACCTGGTTCACCCCCCGTGGCGCCGGGCTGGGATTGACGTAGAGATCCACCCAGAAGCCCCGGGTCACCGGCGCTGTCCCCTGATTGCGGATGACCACCTGGACACTGTGGCTGCCCACGATCAACTCCTCGATGACCAGATCGGGCCCCTCCACATACTGTGTGCGGAGTACCAGTGGCAGGTAGAGGGCTGCGGGACGGTTGGAGACGGAGGCCTGATTGTCGAGGAGATAGGGATCGCCGCTACCGGGTGGCGGGGTCACGGTGGCGGTGTTGGTGATGACCTGGGCACTGGTGAGCCGGGCCTCCAGGGTGTAGTGCAGGGCGCTTCCCGCCGGTAGGCTCACCGTCTCGACGATGTCGCCTGTCCCCTCCGAAGTGCAGGTCGCACCGCCGGTGGCGCTGCACGTCCAGTGAACGTCGTCGATGCCGGCGGGGAGGAGATCCTCCACCACCGCGCCCTGAGCGTCGCTGGGCCCCCGGTTCTGTATGTCGAGGGTGTAGGTAAGCAGCTGTCCCGGGAGGGCGAGATCTGGTGAGGCGCTCTTCTGGATGGCGAGGTCGGTCCAGGCATCCACATCGGTGCGGTGGGTGGTGAAGTTGTCGGCGTTGTGGGGATCGTAGACGCTGCTGTGGGCCAGTGCGTCACTCTCCAGGAGCGTGCCCCCGGGAGTCTGTGCGTCGACTTGGGCCACGACGATTATCGTGGCGCTGTTTCCCGCTGCCAGGGTGCCCAATCCACAGACGAGGGGTGCCGCCGGATTGCCGGGCACGCCCACGTTGCAGGTGCCCTGGCTGGGCGTCACGCGCTGCAACGTGATCCAAGCCGGCAGCCGGTCCTGCACGGTGGCATTCTGGGCGGCGGAGGGGCCGGTATTGGTCAAAGTGAGGGTGTAGGTCATTTGCGCGCCGGCGGTGACCCGGTCGGGCAGCAGCGCGAAGGTGCCGCCTGGCTCCCCATCGATCTGGATCTCGCCCATCAACGCCTTGGTGAGGTTCAGGTCGGCCACGGCGGTGATCTCGTGGGTGATGGAGGCGTAGTTGTTCGTCGGGTCCGGATCCAAGTCCGAGCCGGTGACCTGTGCGAAGTTAGCGAGGGTTTGGGCTTCTGTCGCCTGCACCACCAGCTCCACCGTCCACCGGCCCGTCGTTTCAAGGGGCTGCTCCAGCGCGCACTCCAGCTCCAGCAGCTGATCGAAGGCGCCTGACCCGGGCGCGCACACTGCCACCCGATTCGAGGTGACCGAGAGGAGCTCAAAGCTTCCTTCCGACGCGAGCGTGTCCTCCAGCAGCACATCGTGGGCGTTGCCCGGCCCCAGGTTATCCACGACCAGGGTGTAGGTGATTCGTTCGCCCGCGTGGACCTGACCTCCGGGACGCCCGTATTGGGCCACCCGCAGATCGGCCAGTCCCAGCAGGGAGGTGGACGCCGTGGCGACGTTATTTGTGGGGTCGGGATCGGTCGGCGCGCCGGTGACGAGAGCGTGGTTGAGCGCCGTGCTCTCCGGCGACGCATCCGGACGGACGCGGGCGTGTAGGTGTACGGTCCGGGTCTCGCGGGCCGGAAGTGCGCCCACGGTACAGCGCACCACATCAGGATCGGTGGCGACGCGCACGCAGTCGTCCGTGACCGTCTGGTAGCTCAGTGCCGGGGGCAGTGTGTCGGTCAGCACCACGCCAGCAGCGTCGGAAGGCCCGGCGTTGTGTAGCGAGAGGGTGTAGTGCACGAGTTCGCCGGCGTAGGCCACCGGTGGATCGCCTGTCTTTGTCAACGTCAGGTCACTGAGGCGGCTCACCGTTGTCACGCTGGTCGCTTGCGTCTCGGGGGCGTTATCCGCCGAGATGGTGACAGTGTTGGTGATCTGGATACTGCCATCGGGAGCAGCAGTGGGGACGGCAGCAGGGCGCGCGCGGGTCTGGATGAGCACCTGCGCCACGGCACCGGGGGCGAATGTGGGCAGCTCGCACGTGACTTTGCCGGGCAGGGTGTAACAACTGCTGCCGCTCGGGCCGGTGACGTCGAGGAGTTCCAGCGCAGCGGGAAGCGCGTCGAGCAGGGTCACGCCGTGGGCGGTGGAGGGGCCCGCGTTGGTGATGATCAGCGTGTAGGCGAGGGGCTCTCCGGCGGCGATGCTCTCCGGCGTGCTCGTCTTGGTGACGCTCAGCGCGGCGCTCGAAGTGACGGCGATGGGGGTGCTGGCGGAGTCGTTGGTGTTGTCGGCGTCGAAGGTGTCCCCCGAGACGCGGGCGTTGCTGATGAGGACGGCGCCGTCGGGTAGGTCGGGATCAAGGCCCACCGTCAGGGTGAGGGCGCGTCGGGCGCCCGGGGCCAGCTGGCCCATGGCACAGGTGAGGGTCGCCGGTATCCCCGCCGAGGGGTGGCACGTCATCCCTGGATGGGATTGGGAGAGAAGGGTTACGCCGGCGGGAAGCTCCTCCACCAGAAGTACATTCCGGGCGGTTGATGGCCCGCTGTTGTGGAGGGTGCTGTGCAGGGTGGCTGTCTTTCCTGCCATCACGGGCTCCACGGGCGACTTGCTCACAGAGAGATCGGTTACGGCGGTGATAGCGGTGAAGACCTGGGCCGTGTTGTTTGCCGGATCGGGGTCGGGCGTGGCGGCCTGGACGACGACGCTGTTCTCTATCGTCTGCGCCTCCTCGGCCCGGGCGCGGATTCGCACCTGCCAGCGTCCGTGAGCCGGGGCGTAGCCCATGACTTCCAGGGGCTCTGCGAGTGTGCAGGTGATCGCGGTGCCTCCGGCAGCGGGGACCGTCTCGCACGTATCGGCCCGATGGGTATCCGTCAGAATCTCCAGCAGCGTGAAGACACCCGAGGAGAGGAGGGTGTCCGTCAGCACCACATGGCGGGCGAAGGAGGGGCCCAGGTTGTCCACGAAAACGGTGTAGGTGAAGGTCTCCCCGGCGGCTACCGTGGTCGTGGGGCGGCTGAGCTTGACGGCGCGCAGGTCGGCCCGCTCGGTTACGAAGGTCGATTGGGTGGCGGTGTTGTTGTCGAGGTTCGGGTCGTTCAGATGGGCGCCAGCGGTGGCGGCATTCTGCAGGGTGAGCAGTCCGTTTGGCGTCGTCGCCACGGCAGCGGCGGGGACGCGGGTGAGAATCTGGAAGGCGTGCTGGCTGGCGGGCGGAATATCACCCAGGGGACAGACGAGCTCGCCGGCGCTGAGGGTGCAATCGCCGGTGTCGGCGACGTACTCCAGGCCCACGGGCAGCGTGTCCGTCACCACCGTGTTTGCGGCAATGCCGGGGCCAGGATTGTGGACGGTGATCTGGTAGGTGAGCAATTCGCCGGCGGCGACCGGGTCGGGGCTGTCGCTCTGGGTGAGCGAGAGATCCGTGGGCTCCTCGACGGTGAGGTGCAGTGTGGCGGCGGAAAAGCAGATGGGATCATCTACTTCGTTATCCGCCAGCTCCAGCTGCCAGATGCCGCCCTGGGCGGCGGGGTCGAGGCCGGCGAAATCCGCCAGCGCGCCGCCGCTGGGCCGGAAAGCGCCGCTCTGAATGGGCAGTCCGACGACGGTGGTGGGGGCCGCGTCATCGAAGGTCACCGTGACCGGGCCGACTTCGGGATTGGAAAAGCGGTATTGGTTGAAGTCTACGAGGGTAAGGCTATCGCCGTTGGGGGCAAAAAGGCGGAAGCGGAGCTCTTCGGCCCAATCATCTCCTCCCACTGCGGGAGGGGGACACTGGTCACTGCTTTTCGCGAAGGCGATATCGATGGTCACGCTGCTGATAATGGATCCGGGGATGAAATCGCCCGGCAGGACGGTGAACGCTGTCGTGGCGGTGCTGTCATCCACCGATCCGGGTCCAAGGCCGCCGACATCGGGCCCTTCGAGGGGGCCGCTGTTGTAGGAGCGCGTGGTGGTCGCTTGCGGGCGGGCGGCGGGCTGGATCGCCAGTGTGTTTCCGGATACAAGGGAAAGAGTCAGGAGTACGGCAAGCAACAGCGAGAGATAAGGGCGGTTGTGGTTGGTTATCATTGAGTCCTCCTTGGAACGATCAGTTCAGGGTAGGGGCGGGCGCGTCGGCGGCGGCTCGGGCGGCAGCGTAGGATAGGGCGGTAGGGTGGGCGGCGGCTCCGGCGTCGAGGTTGGGGTGTGGGTCGGGAGCGGCGTGGCGGTCGGCGTGGAGGTGGCGGTAGCGGTAGCCGTGGGCGTAGGCGTGGGCGAGGGGGTGGGTGTGTGGGTAACGGTCGGCGGCAGGGGGGTGACGCTCGGCGTGGGGGAAGGCGGTGCGGGGACGGTGACCGTTGACGGCAGGGGGGAAGGCGGCGCAGGGGCGGTGATCGTTGGCGGCATGGGTAGGGCAGTCGGGGGCGGATCCGTATCCGGCGAAGTCGATGGGGGGAGCGGTGTCGAGGTGGGGGTGGGGGTGGGACTGGGATGGAAGGAGACGGGCGGAACCACAGTTACTTCTCCCACGGGCGTCAGCAGCTGTCCAATCTCTCCCACTGGGGTCAGGATCTCCTGCCTGATCTGGGGGATCGGCGCGGTTGGTGGGCTGACCTCCTGCTCGGGACGTCGTTCGGAGAGCATGTTGCCGCCGAGCTCCCAGCTAGCGGCGGGACGAACGGCCTGCTCGGCCACCGTCAGCAGGCAGGCGAAGCCGATCAACAGGAGCGGGATGAACATCACGAGCTCCCGCAGGGTAGAGGGGGAGCTGTGCCTGTCGGGCTCAGCCATGAGACGCATCACTGGAGGGCGGGGGGGAGAGCGCAGGCAGCAGGATGCTGAAGGTGCTTCCCGCGCCCTCCTCGCTGGTGACCTGAATCTCACCGCCGTGGGCTTCGACGATGGCCCGGGTGAGATAGAGGCCCAGGCCCAGGCCGCGTATATCGCTGATCCCCGGCCCGCCGGAACGGTGGAAGCGGGTGAAGAGTTGCTTCAACACCTCCGGCCCGATGCCGCTGCCGGTGTCGCTGACGGAGATGTGGAGTTTTCCGTTCTGCGCCCGCACACTCACCCTCACCGTGCCCCCGCGCGGGGTGTACTGCCAGGCGTTTCGCACCAGGGCCAGCATCGCCCAGCGCAGGCGGCGCAGATCCACGTTTGCAGGGGGTAGCGTCTCCGGCAGCTCCACCCGCAGGGTCAGATCCTTTTCTGCCATCTGGTTCTCCCAGCGTTCGGCGACTTCCTCGATCAAAGGACTGATCTGCCCCGGCTGGGGTCTCACCGTCAGATGGCCCTGGGCCTCCAGCTCCGAGAGCTCAAGTAGCTCCTCCACCATGGAGATGAGATCGTCCGTGTTGCGGTCGATGGTTTCCATGAAGGTGTGCAATTGGGAATTCTTGTGGGTGCTTTGCGCGAGGAGGAGCGCGCTGTACCCCTTGATCGCAGTCAAAGGCGTGCGCAGCTCGTGGGAGACGTGGGAGACGAAGGCATCCTTGAGTCGTTCGGCCTCCGCTTCGGCGGTCACATCGCGTAACACGATGACCTTTCCCAGGTGTTGGTTGTCGTCGGTCCGTACCGGAGCGGAGTGGATATCGAAGACGTGCCGCCCCACCTCGATGCGGCGCTGGTCTTCTATCCACAGGCCCGCGCTTTCCGCCTCTGCGGTCGCTTCTCCAGACGCCACGGGGAGCTCCTGTAGCCCATTCAGGGGAAAGCGTCCGGCCATCTGTTCCAGCATCTCCTCTGCCGCCGGATTGAGGGGGACGAAATTGCCCTCCAGATCCTCCAGGATGACGCCGTCGCCGATGCTGAGGAGGATAGCCTGCATCCGACTGGAGGCTTCTTTGTATACGTAGAGCAGGTGCTCCAGCTGCTGGGTGCGTTGTTCTAACCGCCCGGTCATCTCGTCGAAGGTGGTGGCGAGGATGCCGATCTCGTCGTCGCTGCGAATGCCGGTGCGCTGGTCGAGATCCCCTGCTGCGATGGCTCTTGAGGTGCTGACGAGCCGGGCCAGGGGGGAGGTGATCCGCCGCGAGACCACGTAGCCGACGAGGATCACGCCCACCATAGCTACGGAGAAGAGCACGAAGTAGGTGTTGCGACTGGCTGTGCCGGCCTGAATGATGAACTGGGCCGGGAGGGCGACCCCAAAGACCCCGATCACGTCGTTCCCGACGCGCAGCGGAGCCCGAGCCAGGCGATATCGGCCTCGGTCCAGTACCAAATCCTGTCCGAAGGTGGTCTCGGTGTTGCCGAGGATCTGCTGGTACTCCTCCGGGGTCAGCTCCAGCGCGCTCTCTCCCTCGGTCTCTTCCCAGCCTTCTCCGATCCGGAAGGTGTTGGCGACGATCTCCCCCGGATCGAGATAGACGATCACGTCGGCAAGGGAGTTGGTCTTGAACTGGGCCGCCAGGCTGTCGAGACGGGTGCCGATCACGGAGATGCCTACCACGTCCTCTTCCAGTGCGATGGGCAGCGCCGTGAAGTAGTAGTAACGGCCATCGACGGGGTGGATGCCGATGGCTCGGCGGGGGGTTGCCGTCGGTTCCCTGGCATTCAGCAGCTCCTGAACAATCCAGAGGTTAGAAGCCGCGTTGTCGGTGGAGACGGCGCGAAGGGCCCCGTCGTCCCCCTTGAGCAGTTGGAGGGCCTCGTCACCCTCTCGGTCCACCAGAATGAGGCAGTGGATGCCCAATCCGGATGCAGCTGGTTGCGCCAGAAGCGAAACTTCCTCCTCGTGCCCAGCGTAAAGTGCTTCTGCGAGCCCGTCAGTGAAGCCTACCCTGTACGCCGTCTCGATGTGATCCACCTCCTGACGGGCCAGGTTGTCAGAGACCACCCGTCCGGCTTCCAGAAGGTGATTGGAGAGGCGTTCGTCCAGGGAGCCGGCGACCAGTTCTGTGACCACGTAGGTCCCTACAGCCGCAACCGCCAGGGTCAGGATAAAGTAGGGGAGCACAATCTTGGTGCGAATATTAAGTGGCACCAGCTTGCGGAAGACCTGCCGGGCAGTCGAGCGCCCGGATTCTAAAGAGTGTGTCACCAAAATTCCTCCGGATGGGATGTGAGGAAAGGCCGTCAGCCTGCGCCTACCAGAGTGGAAGCGGCAAGGGCTAACGTGCTCAGGGTCAGTCAAGACGACGCTGTTCCCACTATATCATCATTCTTGGCATTCGTCAACACTGCAATCACGAATGATATGCGCAGGGGTAGCCATAAGGGACGATCTCCGAAGCTGCCTGGGTCACGCTCCCGGGCGAAATTTGGCTGTTGACAACTCACCTTTTGTGTATACCCTATAGGATAGGTCATATATGATAGGAGTCCTATAAAGGGAGCATGGGATGTCTCTGGAACACGCTATTTTGGGGTTTTTAGCTTACACACCCTTCTCCGGCTACGATCTGAAGAGGATGTTCGATACCTCGGTGCAGCACTTCTGGCCCGCCGATCAGAGCCAGATCTATCGCACGCTGGCCCGACTGGCCGAGCAAGGCTGGGCCGAGATGCAGGTGGTGGAACAGGACGACCGTCCCGACCGTAAGGTCTACCATATCACCGAAGCGGGGAGGTCGGAACTGCGGCATTGGCTGACCACTCCGCTGGATCACGCCCCTCACCGCAGTCCGGAGCTGGTGCAGGTCTTCTTCGCCGGCCAGCTGCCCGACGAGAAGGTCTTGGAGCTCTTCGAGCGGGAGGCGGCGCGGATTCGGGGTGTGCTGGAGGATTATGGTGAGGTCCCGGAACAGGCCACTGAGTACGTCGAGACGCTGGGTACGCCCCGAGAGACCTTCTTCTGGTTTCTCACCCTCGAAGCGGGGATCGAAGCGGCGCGGGCCCATCTGGCGTGGCTGGAATCGGTCATCGCGCGTCTTCAGGCGGGCGAGATCCCGCCCGCCTGAGCGAGGAGGGAGCGCAACTCATGAATCACCTTCTACGTAGTCACGAGATAGTGAAGACGGATTTTGTACGCGGTGAAAATTGCTATCTGTACGATGTCCACGGACAACGCTACGTCGATTTCGAGTCGGGGATCTGGTGCACCGTGCTGGGTCACACCCATCCCCACCTCAACGGTGTGATGCGGGCGCAACTGGAGCAGCTCATGCACCTCGGCACCCGCTACCCCTCCCCCCTGGCCGAGGAGGCGGCGGTCGCGGTCCTGGAGATGGTCGGAATGGGGGAGGGGAAGGGTACCTTCCTGAGCTCCGGCAGCGAGGCCGTGGAGTTTGGTGTGCAGGTGGCCCGGCGCGTGACAGGCAGACCGAGGCTGCTGACCCTTTCGCGCTCCTATCTCGCGGCTTACGGCTCTGCGGGAAGAAGGCCGTCCGAGGAGTGGGGGACGGTGGACGCGGACATCTGCGCCGGTGAGGGGCTCGCAGCGTACCTAGGCGAAATCCCCTTCTCCGAGATCGGCGCCTTCGTCTTTGAACCGGGGGGCAGCGGCTCGGCCTACGTGCGCTTCCCCGACCGGGCGCTCGTCCAAGAGCTGGCCTGGCGCGTGAGGGAGGCGGGTGGGCTGCTCGTCGCCAACGAGGTCACGACGGGCATGGGGCGCACGGGCAGATGGTTCGGCTTTCAGCACTACGAGCTGCGACCGGATATCGTGGCGCTGGGGAAGGGGCTGGGCAACGGCTATCCGGTCAGCGCGGTGGCCTTGACCGGGGAGGTCGCAAAACAGGTGGAGGCGGGCGGGCTACGGTACGCTCAATCCCATCAGAACGACCCCCTGGGTTGTGCCGTGGCGCGAGCGGTGATCCATCTGCTGCGCGAGGAACGGTGGATCGAGCGGGGGCGGGAGATAGGCACCTTCTTTCTGGCGGGGCTGAAGCGGCTGGAGGAGGAACATGCGGCGGTGAAGGAGGCGCGAGGCCGGGGGATGCTGCTCGGGCTCGAGCTTCATCCCGAGGCGCACCGTTCAGTTACAGAAGTCTATCGAGCCCTTCTCAAGGCGGGCTTTCTGGTGGGCTACTATCCCGCCGGTCACTTCTTACGCTTCAGCCCCGCGCTGACTATTGAGGAGGAGGAGGTTGTGCGGCTGCTGCGCACTCTCTCTGAGATCCTGGGGGGTGATGTATGAGCAACGACCGGACGGAGGAACTGGACAGTGAGTGCATCCTCTGCGGCGCCTGTGCCGACGTCTGTCCCAGAGATTTAATTCATTACGCTTTCGATAGGAGTCGCGAATGAAGATTACGCTGTTGAACGGCAATCCCGACGCGGATAACGCGGATAACGTGGGATTCGAAGAGTATCTCCAGCGGCTGGTCGTCGCGTTGGAGGAAGAGCACCAACTCACGACGTTTACCCTGCGCGACTTGGACATCGCTTACTGCACCGGCTGTTGGGGCTGCTGGGTGAAGACGCCAGGGGAGTGCGTGGCGCGGGATGCTTCGGCGGAGATCTGCCGCGCCGCCCTCTACGCTGAGCTGTTGCTCTTCGCCTCGCCGCTGCGGATGGGCTTTGTGAGCGCCCTGCTCAAGAAGACCATGGATAAGATGATTCCTCTGGTTCATCCCTACATCGTGATGGATCAGGGCGAGATGCATCATCGGGCACGGTACGCGAGCTATCCCCTGCTGGGCCTGCTGCTGGAGCAGGGGCCCGACGCCGACGCTGAGGATGTCGCCATCACCACGGACATTCTCAGCCGCACGGCGCTCAATCTGAAGAGCCGGCTGGCCTTTACCCGGCTGACGTCTGACCCCATCACGGAGGTGTGTCATGCGATTGACCGTCTTTAACGGCTCCCCCCGGGGGAAGAAGGGGAATACGGAGATTCTGCTGGCGCAGTTCCTCCAGGGTTTCGGGTCCGTCTCCGGGAACAGCCATGAAATTCTGCATCTCAACCGGGTGCGCGAACATGCCGCCTACGCCGAGGCCTTCGGCGCGGCGGAGGCAGTATTGATCGGCTTCCCGCTCTACACCGACGCCATGCCCGGCCTGACCATGGCCTTCTTCGAGCAGCTGGCGCCCTACGTCGGGCGGGAGTCCAATCCGCCATTGGGTTTCCTGGTGCAGTCGGGCTTTCCGGAGGCGCTCCACTCCCGTCACGTGGAGCGGTACGTGGAGAAGCTGGCCCGGCGTCTGGGCAGCCCCTATCTCGGCGCCGTCGTCAAGGGGGGCTGCGAGGGGGTGCGGATGATGCCGGAGAAGGCGAACCGCAAGCTCTTCGAGGCCCTGCAAGCGCTCGGGCGGGAGTTCGGGGCCACGGGCACGCCCTTCGACGCGGAGCGACTGCGAGCGCTGGCCCAACCGGAGCGCTTCCCCCGCTGGATGGTGCCCCTCATGACGCTGGTGCTGAAGACCGGGGTGGGCAACGGCTACTGGAATCAACAGCTCAAGGCCAACGGGGCCTACGACCGCCGCTTCGCCCGCCCCTACCTAGAGGAGGAAGCATCATGACCGCCAATCTTGCTATACAGATCGAAGCCCTGGTGAAGAACTACGGTCCGGTGCGGGCCCTGCGCGGGGTGGATTTACGGGTGCAGCGGGGAGAGGTCGTCGGCTTTCTCGGCCCCAACGGTGCGGGGAAGACGACGACCATTCGCTGTCTCCTCGATCTCATCCGTCCCAACGGCGGCTCCATCCGCGTGCTGGGCCGCGATCCCCAGCGCGAGCCCGTCGCCGTGCGGGCCAGGGTGGGGTACCTGCCGGGTGAGTTGAACCTGGAGCCCAACATGACGGTTGAGGAGGCGTTGCGCTACTTCAACGGCCTGCGAGGCCAGCGGGCCGACGGGCGCTACGTGCAGGAGCTGGCCGAACGGTTGAGCCTGAATATGGACGCTGCCATCAAGAATCTCTCCCGGGGCAACAAGCAGAAGGTGGGTGTGGTTCAGGCCCTCATGGCCCGGCCCGAATTACTGCTGCTCGACGAGCCGACCAGCGGTCTCGATCCGCTGATGCAGCAGGAGGTTTACGCTCTGGTGCGGGAGGCGCAGGACGCGGGTGCAACCGTCTTCTTTTCCTCCCACATCATCGGCGAGGTGGAGGCCATCGCCGACCGCATCGCCATCATCCGCCAGGGCGTGATCGTTGAGGAGGCCACGCCCGCACAGCTGCTCAATATGGCGATGCGCCGTGTGCGGGTGCGCTTCCGGGGTCCGGTGGAGCTCGAGCCCTTGACCCGATTGGAGGGGGTCTCGCTCCTCTCCCACGACGACGGACAGGTCAAACTCCAGGTCGAGGGCGCGATGGACAGATTGATCAAGGCCCTGGCCGACTTCGACGTACTCGATCTGGAGACGGAACGGCCTTCGCTGGAAGAAGTCTTTCTTGCCTATTATGCGAAAAGCGACGAGGAGGTGGGCTGATGTGGGTGGAATTCAAGCAGACGTTACTTTGGCGCTTGCGCGGCCAGCTGATCGGCTGGTCCATTGGACTGGGAATCTACAGTCTGATGCTTGCCGCCCTCTACCCCTCGGTCTCACAGATTGAGGACTTGGCACAATTCCTAGCCAGCTATCCTGAAGAGATGATGGCCTTCTTCGGCATGCTCACCGAGCTGGGGACGCCGGCGGGCTATCTGGATACCTACTTCTTCAACTACATGACCCTGATTGTGGGGATCTTTGTCATCGGAGCGGGTGCCGGATTGCTGGTGGGTGACGAGGAGCGCGGAACCCTCGATCTAATCCTGGCGCATCCCATCAGTCGCACGGCGCTCTTCGGGGGGCGGTTGCTGGCCCTGGCTGCAGCGACGGTGATCCTCCTGCTGGTGAACTGGGCCATCTGGGCCGGCATGGCCGCGCCGGTGGGGTTGAACCTGACGGCAGTGGAGGTGTTGCGGCCCTTCGTGCCCCTCCTCGCCCAACTGATGCTCTTCGGCATCGTGGCACTGCTGCTCAGCATGGTGTTGCCGGCCCGGCGGATGGCAGGGATGCTGACCGGCGCGCTGCTGGTCGGCAATTACCTGCTCACGGGGCTGGCAAACATCGAGGAGGACTTGCAGCCCCTTCTCGAATTGACACCCCTGCACTACTATCAGGGCGGGCTCGCCGTCGAGGGCGTGAACTGGAGTTGGGTGGGAGGCTTGCTGTTCGCGGCCTTGGTATTGGCGGCGGGCGCGTGGGCGCTCTTCCGCCGGCGGGAGATCCGCGTAGGCGGGGAGCACAGCTGGCGCCTTTCCGATCTGGGCCGGTTCCTGCGGCGCAGGTAGGTCTACGATGAAGATCGCGCTCTATTACTTCAGCGGGACGGGCAACACGGCGTGGATGGTGAACCGCCTGGCAGAGGCTCTGACGCGCCTCGGCGATAGCGTGACGGCGCGCTCCTGTGAGACCCTTACGAGGCCGGGGGATCTGGCCGCGGTCGATGCGCTGGGGCTGGCCTTTCCCACGGCTGCCTCCTATGCGCCGCCCGTTTTCTCCGCCTTCATTGAAACTCTGCCGGAAGGGCAGGGCATGCCGCTCTTTGCCGTCACCACCGCCGCCTATGCCTCGGGCGATACGGCCTGGTACGTCACCCGTCCCCTGGAGGCCCGGGGCTACGCTCCCTTCCTCCTCGCCAACGTGCTCATGCCCAACAACTTCTTCATTCCCCCGATGGCCTTCGTGCCCATCCCCTCACCGGCTCGCATCGCTCGCTATCTGCAGCGCGCGCAGCAGAAGATCGACCGGTTGGCGGGGCTGATTCACGCCCGTACCCCTCACGTCGAGGGGACGGGGCTGGGGGGGCGCTTGTTGGGGCTCCAGCAGCGCTGGGGGATGGATCTCTTTGCTCACCGGCTCTTCAAGCCCTTCTTTGCCGACGAGCGCTGCACGCGCTGCGGCTGGTGCGTCAGGCACTGCCCTGTAGCTAACATCCGCCAGGACGAGGCTGGGATCCACTTCGACGAGCGCTGCATCCTCTGCATGCGCTGCTACAGCTTCTGTCCCGTGCAGGCCATCCAGGCGGCGAAGCGGACGCGCAACGTGCGGCGGTATCCTCGCTACGGGGGCCCGGAAGGGCGCCCGTACGCTCCCTGAGGTCTGCTAGCGAAGACGCCCCCGGGGACGGGGGCTTGGAGCCAAGAAACGTCGCCCCCGGGGATGGGGGCTCGGAGCGGTAACCCGGGAGAGCTGTACCTCGATGAGCACCCAGGTCAGTAGAGGTCGTACAGCCGCGCCACCCGGGCGTTGATCTGGCAGGTCACCTCGTAGGTGATGGTCCGCAGCTGCTCCGCCCACTCGTAGACAGTGATCTCCTCGTCGCCGCTGCGCCCGATGAGCACCACCTCATCGCCCACGCGGGCCGGCGTCTCCGGCCCCAGGTTGACCATGCTCTGATCCATGCAGACGCGCCCGACGATGGGGTAGCTCCTCCCGCCGATGAGCACGCGCCCCTGGTTGGAGAAGAGCCGGTTGAAGCCGTCGGCGTAGCCCACCGGAATCGTGGCGATCCACGTCCGCTCCGGCGCGAACCAGGTGCGCCCGTAGCCGATCCCCGTTCCCGCCTCCACCTGCTTGAGGAAGGAGATGCGCGTGAGAAGGCTCAGCCCCGGTTTGAGGGGGATGGTGTCCGGCGTTTCGGCGTCGGGACGGAAGCCGTAGATCATGATGCCGGGGCGCACCATATCGAACCAGGCGTCGGGATGGGCCAACACCGCGCCAGAGTTGGCGCAGTGGACGAGCGCCACCCGGCGGCCTAGCGCCGCGTGGATGGCGTCCACCGTCGCGCGGAAACGGGCGATCTGCTCGCGGGTATAGGTGGGATCGGCGACATCGCTCACCGGCAGGTGGCTGAAGACCCCCTCCAGCCGCAGGTGGGGGCAGCCCCCCTCGATGTGGGCCGCCAGCGCGGGCGCCTCCTCCGGCGTGACCCCAATCCGCCCCATGCCCGTGTCCACCTTCAGGTGCACGGTCGCCGTGCGGCCCAGCGCCCGGCAGACGCTTTCCAGCGCGTCGGCGTTGGCGCGGTCGCACATCGCCAGCGTCAGGTCGTTCTCTACCGCCGCCGCCATCTCCTCAGGGAAGGCGTGGCTCAGCTTGAGGATGGGCAGCCGAATCCCGGCGGCGCGCAGCTCTATCCCCTCCGGTACGGTGGCGACGCCCAGCCAATCGACGCCGATCCGCTCGGCCATGCGGGAGATCTCCACCGCGCCGTGGCCGTAGCCGTTGGCCTTCACGGCGATGAGAATCTTCCGCTCCGGCCCAATCGCCTGCCGGATGCCTTCGATATTGAAGCGAATGTTCTGTAAGTGAATGCGGGCGTGGGTTTGGTAGAGCATGTCGTCTGTCAGTCCTTAGTCGGATAGTCTTGTAGTCTGAAATGCCACCATGTCGAATCCTACCCCTCGACAACCACCTTCTGCATGTATGCCGAGGTGCTCGCCGCCAGGAGCGCGCCGTAGCCGGGGAAAAGGGCGATCTCCGCGCCGAGGGTCACCTCTTGCTGCGCGTCTTCCACGTCGAGGATGAGGTGGTCGCTGCTGCCGCCCAGCACGATGATGCCGGGGTCTTCCGGCGTGAGGTTGTCCACCACCACGTCCTGCCGCCCCAGGTTGCAGATGGCGCGCCGGCGCAGGCCGCGATCCACGAACTCCGGCGTCCCGCCGAAGGCGTCCTGCCCGCGCTCGCCGGTGGGGACGGAGGGCTTGCGCTCCAGCTCCACCACCTCGCCGACCACGCGGAAGGCGTCCTGCCGCGCGCCGGGCCAGGGCGCGCGATCAATCACGCTACAGCCCAGCAGCAGCGTCTCGCCGATGCGCAGCAGGTTGATCCCCGGCGGCATCCCCCCGGCGGTGAGCAGGGGCAGATTGGCGCTGTTCCCGCCGGAGAGCACCGGTAGCTCGAGGCCCGTAGCTTCGCGGCAGGTGTCGCGCAGGTCAATGAGCTGCTGCATCTTTGCCGTGGTGGGGATGACGCCCCCGTAGCAGGCAAGATTGCAGCCCAGGCCAACAATCTCCAGGTGGGGCAGCGTCGCCGCCTCGCGGAGCGCATCCACGGCGCGGTCGGGCCAGATGCCCTCGCGCAAGTCACCCAAATCCACCATGAAGATGACCTGATGCCGCACGCCGTGGAATCCGGCGGCCTGCGAGAGCAATCGCAGTGTGGCAGCGGAGGAGTTGAGAGAGATGTCGCTCCAGCGCACCACGTCGGCGGCCTGGCTGGGCGCGGGGATGCGGAGCAGCATCAGCGGCAGGCCGAGGCCCATCCGCTGGATGGCTTGCAGGTTCTCGATGCGCGAATCGGCCAGCAGATCCGCGCCGGCTTCCGCGAGGGTCTGCGCCACGGCGGGGTGGGCCGCGGTCACTTTGGTCACGGCGGCTACCTGGATGCCGTGACTGTGGCAAAGCGCCAGAATCGCGCGGGCGTTCTCCGCGATGCGCTGCGGGTAGATTTCCAGGCGGGGGGTCAAGTTGGGCATGGGCCTCCGGGGAAGTCAGAAGAGCAGCGAACAGTCAGGATTTCCTCGCAAAACGAATCGCTGTATCGGTCACAACGACGTACTGGTCTGGCAAGCGATCCGCGTGGTTTTCCAGCAAGCGTTGCAATACTAAAATCTTGTTTGCGGCGCGTTCATCATCGAGGCGTAACAGAACGATGCCTTGATGCGGCCAATGTTCCCGGTAGACCTTCTCGCCAAAATCTTTATCGTTCGTGATCAAGATGCGATCTTCGGCAAATGCCTGCTGTACAATGGCCTCATCATCCATGCCGCGCCCTTCCTCATATACAGAGAAGACTTCATGGCGTTGCTCCCGCAGCCATTGGGCGACGGCTGGTCCCGTACATTCATCGACCAGAAAACGCATTCAGCCCATCTCCATGGTCAGGGGCACAAAAATAGTGCTTTCGAGGGATTGTGCCGCAAAGAGCAGACATGCCTGAATATCCTCTTCGGTCAGCCCTGCATATTCCTGGAGGATTTCTTGCGCACTTGCGCCATGCGCCAGCAGGTTGAGGATAAACTCCACCGTCAGCCGCGTGCCTCTGATGACGGGTTTCCCTGTCATGACTTTTGGATCTAGAATGATGCGCTCAAGCAGGATGTTCTCTTTCATCGCTGACACCTCCCATCGCTATCCTACCCTCATTATACCCACAAAATCCAGGTCTGGGATCACTTGCCCATCTCCCCCTCCACCCAGCGGCGGAAGGTGGCCTTGACCTCCTCCGGGTACGCCTGGGCGAGCGTGCCCAGGGCGGAGAAGCGGTAGTCCCGATCCATGAGGAGCTGTGCGTTGGGGCGCGGCAGGAGATACTTGCCCGGCCCGGTGCAGATACGCCGCAGGATCACGTCGCCGCCTTCCACGCGGGTGAGCGCGCCGCCCGTGCCGATGACCCACTTGACCGCCGTGAGATCTTTCCCCTTGACGATCTGTCGCTTGCCGGTGGGCGTGTAGAGATCGCGCACGACGCCCGCGTGCCGCCGTGCGCCCAGTTCCACCGCCTGCGTGCAGAGCCAGCGGGTGAGCTCCTTTTCGCGCTCGGTGGTGGGGATGGCTTGCAGCTCGGTGAGGCGGGCTTCCCATTCCGGGTCGCTCTGCAGCTCGACGATGTTGTGCGCGTTGACGTAAACGCCCAGGTCGCCCTCGACGGTGCGCTTGGCCCTCGGCTCCGGCTCGGTGAGGCGCGGCGCCCACTCCGGGCTGCCGTCGGTGACGCTGTGGACGTCGGTGGTCGCGCCGCCCACGTCGAAGACGAGGCAGTCGCCCAGCGCCTCGGCGAAGAGCTCCGCGCCGCGCAGCACCGCGCCCGGCGTGGGGAGGATGCCCCAGCGCGTCAGCGCGCCGAGACGGGCCATGCCCGGCGCGTGGATGATGTGCCGGTTGAAGACCTCGTGGATCACCCGGCGCAACGGCTCGACGTTGAGCACGTCCACCTCGGGGAAGACGTTATCGGCCAGCAGCAGCTCCATCCCGGCTGCGGCGAAGATGCGCCCGATGTGCTTGCGGATGGCGACGTTGCCCGCGTAGACCACCGGCACGCTCATCCCCAGCGCCGCGAGCTGCTCGGCGTTGTGGAGGACGGTGGCCTTCTCGCCATAGTCCACGCCGCCCGCCAGCAGGATGATGTTGGGGCGAATCTCGCGGATCTCGTCCAGATCGTAGCTGCTGAGCGCGCCCGCCGTGATGAGCTTGACGATGCCCCCGGCGCCCAACGCGGCCTCGCGGGCGGCGCGGGCGGTCATGCTGTAGGTCAGCCCGTGGACCGTCATCCGCAGGCCACCCGCCGCCGAGCTGTTGACGAAGGTCTCGCGCTCGGCGGGCAGCGGTCCGTGGCGCGATTCGAGATCGGCGAGGGCCTGCTCCACGCCGAGGCCCACGTCGCCGGCGGCGATGCTCGTCGCCGCGAAGCCCTGCGCCTGATGCAGGAAGCAGCCCGCCTCCAGCGTGAAGGCGTTGGCTTTGGTGATGGTCGAACCGACTTCGAGGGTGAGGAAGGGAGGGGGTTTTGACAAGGTGAACTCCGTGAAGTACCAGGATTAACGACGCCGTCGGCGCCGGCGGTTTCTGAACATGGGGCGAACCAGCCCCGCCGTTCCCCCCGCCAGAGCGCCGAGCGGGCCGTGAATGAACATCATGATAAAAAAACCGCCAAAGCTCAATGGAAACCCGAGTAGGCCACCGAGCAACAGCCCCGTGAACAATCCCATGTAAGCGCTCAACATGAAGCCTTCGAATAAAAATCCCATGAGAAAGAATAGGGGAATGGTGAAGAGACATAGTCCCAGACTACCGATGAAGGCGTCCGGGTTTTGGATTAGCAAGGTGTCCAGGAAGAGTAGATTCGCGAGAAGCGTCACAATCACAGCCGCGGCGACGATGAGTGCCAACGAGAGGGTCGCATATAGGCTACTGAGTGCGCGCCAGGACCAGAATCCGGCAATGACCAGGAGGGCGAGCAAGGAAATCCAGGGCGTTCCCACCCCGGAAAGCGTTGCCGCGCGGGTATTCACCCCAGGAAGCAGGCCCAACACACTGCTGCTCACACCTAGCGTCACAATCAGGAAAATGGTGAAGGTCAAAGGTGTATAGAGGAAATCCGGCAGGCCGAAATCGTTCTGCTCCCAGCGCCATGCTGCTGCACGCTGCTCAGAAGGAGACAAATCCCACGAATCCATCTTCCGCACCTTTCTCAATTAATCACGGGCATTGTCGTAGATTGAGGAGCGAGGCTGTGGATCTCGGACGTAGAACGCTACATCGGTGTGTGTTTCCATCGTGATGCTCATTATAGCATAGCCGCCACACTCGCCAACGACGAATTCTCACGACTGTGCGGACGCCGGAGCCTGATCTGAGGATTTTTCGGCAGGTTGGGGCAGTCGATCTGGCATTGCGGCTCATGACCGCCGTTCACGGATCTTCACGAAATCAACAATGCCACCTACCTGCATTCGTGGCCCCATTCGTGGCCGGCCCCCCGCCAGCGCATGGACGCGCGCCTCCAGCCGTGACCGCCCCGACCCGCCCCGCGCCCGCGTGGATTCGTGCATTCGTGCCCCATTCGTGGACGGCCCCCCCGCCAGCGCGTGGATGCGCGCCCCCAGCCGTGACCGGCCTGCCCTGACCCGCGCCCGCCCGCGTGGACTTGTCCCGCAGCGATTTTGACTTCGCAGATTTATGTACTACAATTCAATTGTAGTATTCTGTTCCAAGACGCTAAGATCAATCACAACTCTATCAAGTCAAGAAAGGAGATCTGGATATGAAAGAGGATAAGTTATTTTCAGAAACAGGTGCAACTATAACTTTAGTAAGTTCAAAAGCCGATAATCGTACATGTAGTCCTTCGGAGGAATGCAGCCCAAATGGTGGTGGAAATGATTGTTATCCTAATAATTACTGCAACCCCGATGAAGGCTAAAGCATAATCTGTTCTTTGCTACCAAAAAGTCTACAAACAGTTCAACCAACCCACTACCAATAAAGTAGGTAGTGGGTTGGTTTTATAATTGCTGGATTGGTTCCGTTTATGTAGCACCAATATCCATTTTCAAATGTAAAAGCTGCGGCTCAAAACCGAATTTTCTGTAGAAGCAAATCCCTAATTCGTTTGACATATATACGCTCACGATTATTTTCTTTACACGATTTGTTACTGCCCATTGAATGAAGTTTTCGACAAGTTTGGTGCCAACGCCAAGACATTGAAACATCCTCTTAACGTAAATGATCTGAAGCCTTGCGTGTTTTTTTGATGTGAAATGCCTGGAGTTAAATGCGTAACCCGCAGCAAATCCCACAATTTGTTGTTCGTAATATGCTAACAAACAAATACTGTTTTCATCCGAGATTAATTTTAAGAAATACTCTCTTCCAAACATTTCAGGCCATTTAACATTGAGATCGGAATCATATTGATTCGCCTCTTCCTCAAAAAGTGATAGGTGCATCTCTACAATTTGATCAACATCTTTATCTTGAGCCCGAGATATAGATATTCTTTCTACTGTTGAATTACCGTAAATCATTATCATTCCCCAAGTTATTCATCTTTTGTTTTTTGCTAAATTCACAGAGCTGCTTGGTGTAAGTTTTCATCATAGAATGGTTTCCCATTTTCAGAAACTCTCCATACACCTTTTCCCCATTGACCAATATATGGATTATATGTGCAACGAGGATAAGGAGATGTCAAGTAACTAGCATTTCCTGCTGCTATCTCATACGACAAAGGACGACAGTCATGACATACATATCTATATTCACAATCGCGGCAAACCATGACATCATCCTTTGTAGAATGCCAAATACGCTGTACCGCTTCTTCTTTCACAATTTGTTTAAGGTCTGAGCTTAGAATGTTTCCCAAAGGCGTTCTTCTACTAAAAACGCAATACCGCAAAACTAACCCTG
>NPIE01000985.1_pt1 | contig 54067 bp, 39 predicted proteins | sample 8637661 | NCBI WGS metagenome assembly NPIE01 (sample SAMN07420842, study PRJNA396082) | bioreactor metagenome | isolation source: sample BA12 brine-fed electro-methanogenic bioreactor BA | place: Japan: Kochi | collected 2016-12-09 | reverse complement strand
CCGGCTACCGGCTACTGATTTTTTTATTGCCAATTTAATTATATCCTTTTAATATTGCGGGCTATTTGAGATATGTCCCGTTCGTCTAGTGGTCAGGACTCAGGACTTTCATTCCTGCAACAGGGGTTCGACTCCCCTACGGGATACGCAAAAGAGGGCTTTTCATGGATAAGCCCTTTTTTTTTTCAGCTAATTTTTCAAATATATATAATTGACTTAAATAGCGGTACCCGTTATATTCAAATACAATACATGATATTCATCACAAGGAAGTGTATTAAACAGCCTTATATTGATGTACAAATAAATTTCAGGAGCTAATTATGAAACGCAGTCTGTTGGGTGTGATTATACTGGTTGTGGCTGCATCCGGGCTTTGGGGAACCGTTCCTGTTCAAATATCCGAAGAATTTTTCAACGAAGAAATTGTTATGTTTTATTTATCGGATTTTAATTTGGAAAGTCCTCAAAGAAACCCGTTGATTTTTGAATATTACATAGGTAATAGAAATTATCCCTGTGTATTCCCAGAGCCGGTAAATATCAGTCTTGAATTTAATTTCAAGGCACGAATACGATCCATAGGATGGACTGATTTCCGTTCGGTGGCAACGGTGACCTTGCGTCCTTTTGAAATCAAAGGTCCGTGCAGAATTTCCAATCAGATCATTTCTACGGATTTTTCAAATTTCAACATTCCGTATGATTGCCCTGAAGATGCCGGGATAGCATTACCATATGTGGAACTTAACGGGGGTTTTGCTGATGTTGACAAATCGGCCATGTCCGAATTATCCAATACAATTCTTGCGACGGGCCAGCTTCCGGCCGGTATGTATTCTTTTCATGTGAAAGTTATTAATGAATCAACGCTTCAAACGTCTGAAATTACAAAGACACTTCGTATCGTTTCTCCAACCTCTCTTGAACTGATTAGCCCGGGAAGTGTTACTGAATCCATATCGGATTTTGAAGGAATTTATAATCGCTTTCCTATGTTTCAATGGGAAAGTGAAAGCTGTGTGTCTTGTTCCTATGCCATCCGGATCTGTGAATATATCCCCGGTATTCATTCAAGTACGTATGATGCAATCATGGATGAATCCATACTTCCATTTCCGGATGACGGAGGATATTATTCTGTAGGAAATAATATCACGATTTTGAATTATGATCCGTCTGTTGCCGGCAAAGACCTTGAATTTGGGAAATACTACGTGTGGCAGGTGAAAAAACGTTTTGAAACGTCCGGAGGCGGACAGGAAATGAAAAGTGAAATTTTCAGTTTTTTCGTGGAAGATCCGTCCGGTTTACAATCAACCCGTAAAATAATCAATCCGGTTGAAGAATTACTGAAAGAACTTATCGGTCAGGATCGATATGAAACCTTAAAGGCCGGATTACTCCAGGGCTATAATCTGTCAGGCGCTATAACGTTGAATGGACGGACAATTACTGCTGAAGAGTTAAAAATAATTATTGACGGAATCGGGAATGAATCCTATCAAATCCAGAATGTATATGTGGAATAACGAGGTTATTATGAAGAAAATTGCATATTTTTTCATTATATGTTTCCTTCTGGCCGGGTCCATTCTGAACGCCGCCGACCAAAAAATTGCCATGATAGCAAAAGTCAGGGGAGATGTAACATTCCGCCACAGCGATCAAAACACATTTAAGAATCAGGCCGGGACGGGTACGGTTTTAGTTGACGGGGATGTTATTAAAACAGGTAAAGATTCGTTTGTTGCTCTGATTTTTCTTGACGATAAAAGTCAGGTTAAACTTCTTGAAAACTGTGATCTTGAAATCAGAGGTCAAAAAGTCAGGAACCGGATCAACAAGGACCTTTCAATGAATTATGGTCAGTTAAAAGCAGAAGTATCCAAAAACATGAAAGGTGAATTCCGCATTTCGACACCCACGTCAGTGGCTTCCGTGAAAGGAACAGATTTTTGGATCCTGTCCCATCCGATTCAGGGAGATATGATTATCGGTCTTAGCGGTTTGGTTGAACTGATGAATCAGATAACAGGTTATTTGACCACAGTGGGACCGAATCAGACTGGTTTTTCCCTGACCAATGGCGATGTAAACACCCAAACGACAAATCCCGACGATATTCCCAAGGATGAAATGACCGATGAAAAAGAACTCCAGCAATTGCGCATTCAATTCCAAAATCCTCAAGGCGAAACAAAGAATATTATTATAGATTATCGTTGATGAAACATTGTATCACTTATCTCATATTCTTACTGATTATACCCCTTTTTCTGCAAGCTCAATCCTTTTCCATAAGTCATATCCCGGTTAATGAATACACAGAAGAAGATCCGGTTTATGTTGAATGTATATTTAACGGGAAACCTGAACTGGTTATATCGTTATCGATCTATGCCAGACCTTCCGGGAATTCCGGTTTTCAACAATATTCCATGAGTTATAACGGAATTCACTGGTCAGGCAGAATTCCTGTTACAGATCTTCGTTCCGGAGGAATGGAATATTTTATCATGGCTGAACTTGTGACGGGTGGCGTAATCAGTTTCCCCTCTGTCAACCCATTTCAGTATCCGTTAAAAATTTTGTATGTTGGGGAGAGCACAGACTTGCCGTCAAGGAGTCTTACCCGAACAGAAGAGGGATATATTGAAGGTGATTTTATCATTTTATCTCCCGAACCGGGCGCAGTGGTTGAAAGTAAAGATTTCGTTGTTGCCATATCCCTTTTTAATGTTCCGGATATAAATCTGGAAAGCATTCGAATAGAAATAAACGGTATAGATCGGACAGCTTTTGCTCAAAAATCGGAGGAAATTATTACGCTGACGCTTCCTGAAAACATGCTGCGTACCGGTTCTTATACCGTAATGTTCAGGGCAGAAAATGATTTTGGCACTGTTTTCAAGCCAAAAACATGGACCTTTTCACTCATGGGTGAAGCGGCTGCCAGACGACATGTTTCCAGGGCGTATTCGGCACAGGTTTCGGCAGAATACCGCTATGAGGAAACGCAAAAGATCCGTAATGATCTTACACGGTTTACCGGCCGGTTTACTGCAACGGTTCAGGATGTGAATCTGGGAGGATCCGGGACCTGGGTTTCCAATGAATCACCCAATTATCAGCCGCGGAATTTTGTTACTGCTTATGCACGCACATCCTATGCCGATATTGAAATCGGGATGCTGTATCCTGAAATATCCCGCATGACACTGTATGGAAACCGGGTTAAGGGAGCTCTTTTGCGGCTGAAACTTAAATACTTCGATTTAACATATGTGCAAGGCCAGCTCCTCCGTGAAATTGGCGGCAGAGCAATTCTTGATACTACTTCGAGAGTCTGGGATATTTCATCATATACATTTGCAAGAGATATTCAGATTATTCAGCCATCGTTTAATTTGGGACAAAAATTGAGTATAAAAATAACCGCCATGCATGCAAGAGATGATTCTTCCAGTATAGATCCGGTTGCTTTTATAGCGAATTATAATCCTGATACCGATTCTTTCAGATTAAATGGAATGACACCCTCTGATAACCTGGTTTTTGACACGAATATTACATTGAGACTTGATCAAAACAGACTCATTTTCAGTCAGAATGCAGCTGTCAGCTTGACAAACAGGGACATAACGGGCGGAGCAGCGGATTCCATTACACTGGGTGAAGACATCATAAACATTGCCGACCGCCTTCCGTCTTCATTAAGTCCGGAAAAAATCTCATACTTTTTTATAATAAATCAAAACTCAACACTGCCCATTCCGGCAGAAATGAATGAAGATCTGACAGGATTTAAACTTTATCCTTTTCGGATAAATGAGTATCCGTCCTTAGCCTTTTGGACTGATCTTCGATTGAATTACTATAATAATTACATTACATGGACATTTAAGCAGATTGCACCGGAATTTATGTCGTTGGCATATCCCGGTCTGCAATCCGATATCCGCATATCAGAAATCAGCGACCGTATCCGATTTTTTACTAACCGGCTTATTGTAACATTAAAATACAGTAACCAGAGGGATAATCTTCTGGGCAGAAAAAAAGAATTTGTTACCCGTACAAATTCGGCGTCAGCCGGTATTTCCGTAGCTCCGGGGCCCGGCCTTCCAACCGCCTCACTTTCCTATCGCTATTATATTCGTCAAAATGAAGTATCTGTTTCGCTTGATTCAGTTATTAATCAGGAAGGGATTCAGGCCATTGACCAGCGTGTCCGTAATGAAAACCTTTATCAGATGTTTGTCCTTACACAACCATTAAAAACCGGAAACATACCGTCTGATTTAACAATCAACTATGTGAGGACTGTCCGCACCGATAAAATCCCCGACCGGCCGGAAAATTTTATCAGCCCCGATTATAATATGAATTTGTGGAGTTTGTCCATGTTGACTCGCTGGACACCCGGATTTTCACAAAATATATCCTGGAGTTATATGCGGAACGAAATTGGAAATTCTTCACTTTTCTCATATCAAACATATCTGATAAAATTAGAAAAAGATATTATCAGGGAAAAGGCGTTTGGATCCGTGCAGTGCAAACTGACGACAACCGGCGGTGATATTTCATTCACACAATATATGGTTATTCCTGAATTTAGGGTTATTCTCTTTGGAAATGATTTGGTTATTAATTATCAGTTTAATAAACTGGACCAGAGCGGTGATTCACGATTAACTCACCGCTTTTATACTAAATACAGTTATAAACTTTGATTAAACTAAACACAAAATCCCTTCAAAACATTGTAGCCGGTGTTATCATCGGCACGATTGTCATGATTCTCAGCATTCTTTCACGGGAAGGCGGCGTTGTTGAGACACTGGAATTGAAATCCCTGGATTACCGGTTCAAACGCAGAGGGCACATTGAGTCCATAAAGGATACAAGTCCAATTGTTGTTGTTGTCCTTGACCAGGAATCATGGGAATCGATTCCTTATCGCTATCCTTACCCCCGTCGGATGTGGGCTAAAGTCGTCAGGAATCTTAAAGAGGCAGGCGCCAGTCTGATCGTATTCGACTTTCAGTTTGACACCTATGATATGAATGATTTGCAGGGTGATTCTCTTTTTGCAGAAGCTATTGAATATGCAGGAAATGTTGTTCTGCCAAGCAAATTCAACCAGGAAATTGTCCGGGGGCATTTAGTACAGCACATAACCGAGCCGGTCGATCTCTTTTATGATGCCTGTCTGACAACCGGTCTTATCGGTGAGCTGAAAGATATTGATCAGTACACGCGCCATTATTCAATCTTTTATCCGATCCGGGAAAAATATCATCTTTTTCTTGGATTAAAAGCGATAAAAGAGTACTGCGAAATTGATGATTCGGTTAAAATGGCTTTTTCTGATGATTTGAAATTTATAGAGTATGGATCAATAAGAATCAGACATGACCGGGGCAATACGTTTTTAATCAATTACTACGGTCCGGCGAAAACATTCCGGACCTATTCTCTTTCTTCGGTTCTTGATGATGCAGAATTTGATTTGCTGGGAGATTATGATACAGACTATATGGAATTATGGAAAGGTGAAAATTCCATTTACCCGCCTGATCTTCTGGCCTTGCTCAATCCCAACGAGGAAGATTCGCCTTTTAAAGATAAAATTGTCCTGATCGGGGATGCTCTCGAAGAACACTTTGATACAAAGTTTACCCCTTTTTATAACTATGAAGGAATGACAAACCTCATGGCAGGTGTTGAAACCCATGCCCATGCCATGCAGACAATTCTGGATGAAAATTATTTGATAAAAACAGATAATTGGGTAAACAATCTGGTCGTTCTCGGACTCAGCGTTCTTGCTTTGGTTGCAACCATTCTTGCAGGGCCGGTTTGGGGGATTATTTTTATTGTTCTCATGGTTCTTGGATACTCTTACTTTTCTTTCTGGTTATTTCAGGAACATAAAATTATTATCGAATTATTTATTCCAATAATTGCTGTTATTTTATCATATGCGTTTGATATCTTGTATGAATTTATACTTGAACAGCGGGAGAAGAAAAAGATCCGCGGAATGTTTTCAACCTATATATCGCCGAAAATTCTTAAGTACCTTGAAGATCATCCGGACGCCTTTACGCTGACCGGAGAAAAACGCGAGGCAACCATGTTTTTTTCTGATGTTCAGAGTTTCACAACAATTTCCGAGAGTCTTAATGCTGAAGACCTTGCCATGCTTCTGAACAAATATCTGTCACCTATGACGCAAATACTCATGAGTTATGACGGGTATGTTGATAAATACGAAGGTGATGCCATCATGTGTGATTTTGGTGTTCCTGTTGAAGATGAGGAGCATGCCAAAAAAGCCTGTTGGGCCGCCATAGAGCAACAGGCAAAAATTGAAGAACTCCGGCCGCAGTTGAAAAAAGAATACGGCGTTGATATTTATGTTCGTATGGGAATAAACTCCGGTTTGGTCAGTGCCGGGAATATGGGGTCAGAGCAGCGTTTTCAATATACCGTCATGGGTGATGCGGTAAATGCAGCTTCCCGGTTTGAAGGAGCCAATAAACAGTATGGGACATTCCTTATGATTGGGGAAAGAACGTTTGAACTTGCAAAAGACTATATTGAAGCCCGTATTCTGGATCGAATCATTGTCAAAGGAAAATTAAAATATATTACAGTATATAACCTGTTGGCTAAAAAAGGAGAGGCAACAGAGGAGCAATTAAAGCTGATTGAATGGTTTGAAAGAGGGCTGTCATTTTATTGGGACAGACAATGGGATGATGCTGTCCGGGCTTTTCAAAAAGCAATGGAGTTTGCCCCCGGAGATCCGCCCAGTAACGTATTTATTGAACGCTGCAATAGTTTTAAGATCACACCTCCCCCGGATAATTGGCAGGGTGAATACATAATGATAACGAAATAAAGCTGCTTACATTATTCTTAAACTGATTCTATAGATTTATTATTAAACAGCATTATTCAGTTTTAAAAATTTCAGGATTAATCTTTTCGTCTAAATTTTTTAAACGATTGATAAGGTCTTGTTTTTCTTTGAGAAGTTTCTCAGGGAACTCCCCCTTTTTATCCGAATCTCTGAGTTTTTCACCCATAAGCGTTAACTGATCTCTGATTTTTTGTTCTCCCAGACGAATAAGACAATCTAAAAACGTTTTCTGCGGGTTATTAAAGGTATATCCTTCCATAACAAGGCGGTATATAAAACGCTGGATCTTGTTATCGTTGCATTTTTCTGCAAGAGTCGAACCTGATATTTTCTGATCTTCCTTCAAAGTATGCAGAATATATGTCAGGGTTTTTTTGAGAAAATCATGGGTAAACAGATCTTCTTTCAAATATTCCAGGGCAGCCTTCCGGATTGACTCATCTGTTGTGTTGATTAAAAGTTGTATCAATTGATATTGTGCTGCTTCGGCTCTGTTTGTAAATCGTTGTTCTTTCCTGTCTGTATCTGTTAATATGGTTTCTTTCTCTTTACGGCCGGGATTCCGGAGCATCTGATTTTTTAATACAATCATATCGGTTCCGAAAATTCTGCTTAAATCCGCCAGGAACATCTCTTCAATTACGGGATCGGAAAATTCACCCAATTGCTCCAATAAACGCCGAACTGCTTCAGATCGCCGGGCCGGCGTAAGTCGAAGAGGATTGATGAGGCTTTCTAAAAAGGGAATGAACTCAACGGCATTGTCAAGAGTCTCAGAGAACGCTTTAGAACCGACTTGCCTGACATAACTGTCCGGATCTTCTTTTGCCGGCAGTTTCAGAACCTTGCAGGCAATTCCCCGGGGTGTAAGCACCAAACCTGCTTTAACGGCTGCTTTTTGTCCGGCTTCATCACCATCATAACACAAGACGGCTTTACCTGCAAAACGGCGGATAATCCGGGCATGCTCTGTCGTAAATGCTGTTCCCGAACCGGCAATGATATTTCTGAATCCGTTTTGCCATAATTGGAGCAAATCCATGTATCCTTCAACAATTAAGACAGTATCCGTTTTTCGAATTTCATCACGGTTTTTGGATAACCCGTACAAAATCCTGCTTTTATGATAAACAGGTGTTTCAGGTGAATTCATGTACTTCATCTCTTTTTCTTCACCTGATATAATCCGTCCTCCAAAACCGACCGGGTTACCGTGTAGATCATAAATGGGAAACATGATCCTGTTTCTGAAACGGTCGAATTGTTTGTTCTTTCCTGATGTAACAAAAAGGCCGGATTCATCTAAAATGTTTTTTTCAATTTTCTTGGCCTTTGCAGCTTTCAGAAGAGTATCCCAACTGTCCGGAGCAAATCCTACATGAAATTCACGAAGGGTCTTTTCTTCAAACCCCCGTTTGATAAGATATTCCCGGGCTGTTTTTCCGGATGGAGACGCCAATTCCTTTTCATAAATATTGATAGCCAGCTTGTGAAGATCAAAGAGGTGCGAACGAATGCTTCTTTCTTCCTCGCTGGGTTTGTATGAATACTCGTCCAGATTGATCCCTGCCCGCTCCGCAAGCATATTCAGCGTTTCCGGAAAAGTGAGTTTTTCATATGCCATAACAAAATTCACGACATTTCCGCCCACGCCGCATCCAAAACAATGGTAAATCTGTTTGGACGGGCTCACACTGAATGATGCCGTTTTCTCCTGATGAAACGGGCAACGTGCCCAGTAATTCTGACCCTTCCGGGTCATAGACACGTATGAAGAGACAACATCTACAATGTCATTGGACTCTTTAATCTGTTCAATGATATGATCCGGAATTCTTGCCATCTCTCTTTTAACCTCTCAACCTCTCAACCTCTGAACCTCTCAACCTCTCAACGTTTCAACCTCTAAACCCATGAACCCTTGAGCTCTTAAACCCATGAACCCTTGAGCTCTTGAACAGCGGGCAAAGCGAGCCTAAACCTCTAAACATTCAACGTAATACAGGTTACTCCTGCACCGCCCTGATTCCATGCTGCCGGTTCAAAGCTAAGAACTCTTCTGTCATTTGTCAAAAAATCTTCAATAAATTTTTTCAGAATGCCATGGCCGGTTCCGTGAAGAATTTCTGCATAAGCTAATCTATGTATCACAGCTCTGTCAATAAACCGGTCAAGGGTGCTCAGGGCTTCTTCAGTTCTGAATCCTCTCAAATCAATTCGATGCAAAACCGGTTCAGATGATTGTTCAACATACGTTTCAATTCTCTGGTCCGTTTTATGCGCCTTATCCAGCCATGATATGTCTAATCTCATACGTGAACCGCTTACATCAACCCAAACCCGTCGGGTTTTGGGATTAATCTCTACAATCCGACCGTTTTGTCCCAGGGAACGAACCCATACCCAATCTCCGGCATTCAGATCACTCATCTTCAATGTTGTTTCATTTGGACCCTGTACTTTTTCCTGCCGTTCCTGCACAACAGATTTTACCTGATCAAAGGTATCTCTGGCTTTTTTGATTGATTTATGTTCAGCCCCGGACTCTCTGATTTCTTTGATAGCACCTTCCAATTCCTTTTGAAGATCAGATATAATTTGTTCTGCTCTTTTCAGGGCTTCTTTTTCGGCTTTTTTATATTTATGGTCAATACTTTTCAATCGTTCCTGAATAATTTCGGAACTCTTTTTTAATTCACTTTCCTTCTTGTGAATGTCTGTCAGGAGTGAATCATAACGAAAAATCTTTCGCTGAAGGTCTTGAATGAGCCGTTCCAGTTTTTCCCGGTTTGTCCCCACCCGATTCAGCGCCGTTTCAATTACTCCGGGATCCAGTCTGTATCTTCGGGCAATATCAATAGCATAACTGCTCCCCGGAATACCCAGCCGGAATTCATATGTCGGCGAAAGAGTTTTATCATTAAACATCATGCTGCCATTTTCAAGGTGAGGATTTTCAAAAGCGAGAGTTTTCAAAGCGCCATGATGTGTTGTGGCAAATGTCAGAGTCCCGCGAAGCATAAGTTCCTGAAGAATTCCCACAGCTAAAGCTGCACCTTCATCCGGATCGGTGCCGGTCCCAAGCTCATCAATCAGAACCAGACTTTCATGGGTAGCATTTTCCAGGATATCCCGAATCTTCAAAATATGGGAACTAAACGTTGATAAATCCCCATCAATGGATTGTTCATCACCAATATCAACGAATATACGATCTACAACCGGCAGTGAACTGGAAGAATCCGCCGGGATCAGTAATCCGGCCTGATTCATGAGAATAAGCAGACCGATTGTTTTAAGTGCAACTGTTTTTCCTCCGGCATTCGGCCCTGTAATAATGACGCCTCTTTTTTGTGAAGGAAGAGAAAACGTAAGGGGCACAACATTCCTTTGAATAGCCAGTTCAAGGTTTCTGCCGTTAACAATCCTGAATGCATCCCTGTCGCCCGTCGGTTTATCGCACAGGTACCGTACAGAAATACGTCCGGCGGCGTGAATATAATCCACGGATTCTATCATGTTGACAGTGTTTTGAATATCATGTATCCTGTTTCTTACAACGGATGTCATTTCCAGAAGGATCCGGTAGATTTCCTCCTCTTCTGCAAGTTGGGTTTCCCGCAAATCATTATTCAGCGAAACAACGGATAAGGGCTCAATATAAAATGTTTGACCGGTTTGACTTTGGTCATGAATAATACCCTGAATTTGGTTTTTCCGGCTTGCGCGAACGGGAATAACATGCCTTCCGTTTCTAAAGGAAATCTGATCACTCACGGCAACCTGATCTTCCAGAAGTTTTGCAGAAAGCGTCTGAATTTCCTTTTGAATCTTTTGTTGAATTTTCCGGATACGTTTTCTGATCGAAAAAAGGGTTGGCGAGGCGCTGTCGGCTATAGATCCATCCTCATCAAAAATCGATAGGATTTTATTCTCTGTCTCTTTCAGGTCTCCCGCCGACAACAGGACTTTCTCCCGTAACAGAGGATATTTCTCCGGCCTGTTGGAGAAGTAAGAACGAATTCCCCTGCCGGTTTGTAAAATATTGCCCAGGATAAACAACTCTTCAGCAGTGAGTGCAGACCCTTTAACAGAAGCTCGTTTCAGACATTCAGTCTGATCTCCGAAACCGCGAAAAACAAGGGCAGAATCCAAGGCAATAAGCTCCCGCATTTCGAGGATTAAATCCTGTGAATTCCTAAAAATATCAACAGGTTGAAAGGATTTGAGGTTCTCTGCTCGTCTGCCGGCTTTTTCTGTAAAGGTTTCAGACCGGATAAGTCGCCGGACCCGCTCAAACCCAAGAGCCTCATCAGGTTGAATCATAATTTGTCTATAATCCCAGCCCCAGATTCAGACGCTCAAATGCATCCTTCATTTCTTTTCCGCCCTGGGATAATTGTTCCATAATTTTTTTCCGCTGTTCAGGATCGAGCTTTTTAAAATTTTCTAAAAGGTATTGTTGTTCCTGAAAGTCAAAACTCCCCATTTTTTTTATAAAATTATTAAACTCATCAGGAGTTCCTTTTATAGAGGGTAATATATCGCTCAAACCTTTGGCAGCCATTAAATCTTTTAGTTTTCTCTGGTCAAAGAAAGGATCAATCAGGGTTTTTTGAACACTTGGTATGATGTTTTGAAGCAGCATATATGCTTTTGACTGCTGCCGGATTTGGGGTATGATACGGTTTTCTCCGGGGAAGAGTGTTAAAATCCAAAAAATAACACTTAAGACAATTACCGTTTTCACTGCACCCAATACGATGCCTCCCAATTTATCCACCCAGCCTAAAAGGACAAGATTCATGGCAGCTTTTAAAATTCCGGCCAAGACCTGTGCAATCAGAATCACGCCGATGAATAAAATAACATATCCCAATGCCATTGTTAATGTAGGATTCCATCCAAATGATCCAAAAAGTGCATTCCCAAAACTGACACTATAATTCGATCCCACAATAACACCCACGATAAGTCCAATCAACCGAAAACTGCTGAGTATCAATCCGTTAAAATAATCTTTAACGATAAACCATGCAGCTATGACAATGGCGATAATATCCATCCAATGCATAATCAGCCTCCTAATTCTTCCCGAACGATCATTTGAACACGTTGACCATCTGCCTGGCCGCTGAGTTTTTTCATGGCAGGCCCCATAACTTTCCCAATATCCCTCATAGATTCAGCCCCGGATTCGGCGATTATTTCCTTAATAATTTTCCGAATCCCTTCATCGCCCAGCTCAGCAGGAAGATAACCCTTAATGATCTCCAGCTCTTCCGTTTCTTTCACGGCAAGATCATGCCTGCCTGCATCTTCATATGTCTTTGCAGAATCCTGACGTTCTTTGGCCGCTTTTTTCAGAACAGCCAATTCTTCGGGATTTTCAAGTTCACGCATAATTTCAATCTGTTTTTCTTTTAATTTGGACAGAAGCATCCTAAGTGTCCGTATGCGGACAGCATCCCGATTTTTCATGGCTTCTTTGAGATCATTCTGAACTTTTTCAAGATAGCGCATAGTAACCCCGAACTTGATATTTATTTCCTATGTAATGTTGTTTTCAGTCTTTGCTTTAAATGTAAAATACACGTTTATTATGGTTTAATAAACACTTTTTACCAAGTCTGAAATCAAGTTTTCACCAATGTAATAAAGATCACGATTTTCTATAGAAAATTTTCATTTACTTGTTTTAAGCTATATATTTGCGTTTGAAAAAGGGGTTATTATGAAAAAATACATGATCTTTCTAATGCTCATAAGTGCCATATTGAAAGGTAACCCGAAGGAAGGAAGCGTTCAAGGCCGAATTACAGATCTAAAAACAGCAAGCCCTTTGCCGGGTGTTAATATCGTGGTTGCGGGAACCGATTACGGAGCCATGTCGGACGAAAGGGGTTATTACCGTATATCGCAGATGCCGCCCGGCAGTTATGTGTTCCGTTTTTCTATGATCGGTTATGCTGATATTTCCAAGATTAATGTTGAAGTTCACCCCGGAAATGAGACTAACTTAAACGTAGAGTTGGAGGCAGAAGCAATTGTGCTGTCGGCTGTGACGGTTACTGCGCCGGCTTTCGAGAAATCAAAAGGGGCGGTGGTCAGTGAAAGAACCATCGATTTAGGAGAGATCCGTACAGATCCTGCCAGTCAGGGAGATATACAAAGAAGTGTTCAGGTGCTGCCCTCCGTATCCAATACATCCGATCAAATGAATGAAATTGTTGTCAGAGGAGGAATGACAGGAGAAAATCTGTTTATTATTGATGATATAGAAATTTCCAATCCAAATCACTTTGGCCAACCGGGTACGGGAGGGGGGCCTGTTAATCTGATCAATGCAGAATTTGTTCAGTCCATCGATTTTTATGCAGGAGCATTTCCTGCCCGTTTCGGCGATAAAGCATCATCCGTCATGAATATCAAATTCAGGGAAGGGTCACAGGAGAAGCACCAATATTATGTGGACATGGGCATGTCCGGGATTGGAGGTGCTCTGGAAGGACCCGCGGCAGAAAAAGGATCCTATCTGTTTACGTTTCATAAAAGCTTTTTGGATCTGGTTATCCAGAATACAGGACTTATGGCTGTCCCCCAATATTGGAATTCTCAGGGAAAAGTAACCTACCGGTTGTCTCCAAGGAATCGTATAATTTTTAATGCTGTTTATGGAAACGATCATATTGAAATTGAAGCGGATGAAAATGACGCTTGGAGCAGGGGTGTTGAATATGTCTATACGGAAAGTGAAGTTTATGCTTTCGGCAGTTCTCTCCTGACAAACTGGAATCACTCAATGTATAGCAAATTCACCCTGTATCACAACAAAGTAGAGTACCGGTATGATGTAGATCGTTATCTCTCACCAACAGTCCGAACGGATTGGAATGATTCTAAGTTTGCCGAATCGGAAACGGCCGGAAAGCTCTACGTTTCAAAAGCTTTTTCAAGCCGTACAGACATACAGTTCGGCGGTCAGATAAAAGATATTTATCTGGATTATCATTCCATCGTTTTTCCGGATACGCTCTATTTTTATTCGGGTGATTCAATAACAGGAATTTTTCGCACGTCTGACAATGATGCATTCACTGATCAGCGCCATGTTCAAAAAGGTGAAGCATTTTTTTCCCTAACCTTTCATCCCTTAAGGAAACTGAAAGTTATAACAGGCATAAGAGCAGATTATTTTAGTATGGGGAACACAATAACGGCAGCACCAAGACTTGGATTGTCATACCGGTTAACCCCGCTTTTTAATATTAATGCCGGCTTGGGACGTCATTATCAAACACCTTTTTATTACAACAATATTGTTAATGAAGATAAAAATCAGCCTTTTCTGAACTGTAAATATTCCGATCATGTTATTGGAGGTATTGAATACTATCCGGCAGAAGACATGAAATTTTCCATGGAGCTTTTTTACAAAGGATATGAAGACCTGGCTTTACCGTCCAACAGATTAAATGCAGGAAAGGATACAAGCACCACAGAGTATTATTTTATATCGGAAGGAAAGGGAAGAGCCTTGGGCATTGAATTTTTCTTTCATAAAAAAATGTTTGACCGATGGTATGCCATAGCCAGTTATTCCTTTTCAAAATCGGAATTTTGGGATCCGCGGTACGAGGAATGGTATGCAGGCGAGTACGATTTTCGGCATATTGCAAATATTGTTGGCGGATATAAATTCATTAAAAATGATTCCTGGCGGTTACCCATGAAAATTCTTTCCCTGAATTCAGATGAATTTATCATAAGCGGCCGTTTTCGGTATATGGGGGAAAGACCTTTTACAAAGAGAATTTATTATCCGGAACTGCAGCGCTGGTACATTGATGAGACCCGTTACAATACTGAGCGTTTCCCTGACTACCAACGCTTTGACCTATCATTTCAGTGGAAAGCTCATTTTAAAAATGCACATCTTACATCCTATCTAAACATTCAAAATTTCTTTAATCGGGAAAATATCTGGGAATACTCATATACCTCTGATGGACGCATAGAAAAAATCCTCCAGTATCAAACGATGCCGGTCGGTGGATTTATCTTGGAATTTTAAGGTGACAGCCGAAATCGGTAGCCGGTAGCCGGTAGCCGGTAGCCGGTAGCCGGTAGCCAGTAGAAAGCAGTGGACAGTCATCAGTGGTCAGTGGACAGTCGTCAGTTGACAGTCGGCAGTCGGCAGTTGACAGTTATCAGGCAATCAGTCCCCATGAGCCCATGAGCCCATGAACTCTTGAACTCTTAAACAGCGAGCGCAGCGAGCCTCAACGTCTCAACCTCTTTTCCTGAACGAAACTGACCGACAATCAAAGTGAGCAGTTGTTTTTCAAAGTTAATCTCATTATTTTAAAACAATAAACAGGAGGGAACAGTTCATGGCCTACCAGATAGACTATATTGAAACGTTACCGGCATTATTTTCTGATGCTCAGAAAAAAAATGCTGAGATGGTTGCTTTTTATGTTAAAAAAGATAATGAATGGCAAGGATATACATACCGGGCCATTCGTGATTTAGTTGAGAAGACAGCTATGGGGCTGGATGCTTTAGGTGTTAAAACCGGCGACAGGATTGCCATTCAATCCGAAAACCGTCCGGAGTGGGTGATCACAGATTTTGCATGTGCCCATTTTGGTTATGTAACAGCTACAATCTATCCCACACTTGTTGAGAAACAGGTTGAGTATATTCTTAATGATTCTGAAGCAAAGGTTGTTTTTGCGTCCTCCTTTGATGATGTGAAGAAAATTTTAAGTGTCAGAGATAAACTTCACCACCTGAAACATATCATCGTATTTGACAATGTTGAGTTTTCTGATCCCAATATCCTAAATTTTCAGGAATTTTTGAAAATCGGTTCTGAACACAAAGCGAAGGTTGATTTTACATTGGAAAGCCGGGGTGCAGAGCGGACCAAAGACGATTTGTGGACAATAATATACACCAGCGGCACAACGGGCATGCCTAAAGGAGTAATGCTGACGCAGTTTAATATTTCCACGAATATTCAGGCCGCCCAGGCAACCCTTCATTTTAAAAGCGGATGCCGATGGCTCTCATTCTTGCCCCTGAGTCACAGCCTTGAGCGCGTTGGAATTCACATGGCGTTCTGGATTGGTTCAACAATCTATTTTGCCGAAGGGATTTTAAAAGTACCGGACAATTTAAAAGAAGCCAAACCGCACTATGTGGTGAGTGTGCCGCGGCTGTATGAAAAAATATATGCAAAAGTTCTGGACAGTATCGCCCAATCTTCACCGTTGAAACAGAAAATATTTTATTGGGCAAATAATATTGGCAGTGATGTTGCGCAGAAGTATATCCAGAAAGACTTGAAACCCGGGGGATTTTTGGGTTTTAAATACCGTCTGGCAACAAAACTGGTTTTGTCGAAAATAATGGATGCTTTTGGAGGTCATTTCATTTTTGGTATTTCAGGCGGCGCTCCTCTTTCCAAGACGATCGGTGAATTTTTTGCTGCTGCCGGAATCGTTATTTTAGAAGGATTCGGCCTTACAGAAACAACACCCGTTACAAATGTGACACTTAGAAACAATATCAAGTTCGGTAAAGTAGGACCAACAATGCCGGATATTGAAATGAAAATTGCCGATGACGGAGAAGTCCTGTTCAGAGGTCCCAATATTATGAAAGGATATTGGAAACAGGAAGCGGCGACAAAAGAAGTCATTGACGAAGACGGCTGGCTTCATTCCGGCGATATCGGCACTGTTGATGAAGACGGTTATTTGCAGATTACAGACAGGAAAAAAAATATTATCGTGACATCTGGCGGGAAAAATATTGCTCCATTCCAGATTGAAACCGGTCTAAGCAAATCCCGCTATATTGATCAAATCGTTGTTCTCGGTGACAGAAGAAATTATCTGACAGCCGCGATTGTTCCGGCCCAGGAAGCTGTGGAATTGTGGGCTAAGGCAAGCGGAATTTCGTATTCTTCCTGGGATGAATTGAGAGACCGCCCTGAAGTCTATGCGTTGATTGAAAAAGATATTCAGACTCTTCAGACAGAATTTGCCCGCTATGAACAGGTTAAAAAGTTCTTTTTCCCGCCCGAACCGTTTACCATTGACGGGGGTGAACTAACCCCGAGCATGAAAATCAAACGGAAGGTGGTTGAGGAAAAATATAAAAAGGAAATTGACAGCTTATACTCGTAACGAGACTCTTGCCGGGAACCTGAGACTCAAAAGAGTCTGTCAAAATCCGAATTGCAGAAAAAAATCCTTACAGGAGGGAGCATGACTATCGAAAACAAAAAGTATCAAATTATCCCTGATTTTTTTAACGAATCAATCAGTAAAAATCCTGACAGAAACGTTTTTTATGAAAACAAACAGGGAACATGGGTTTCTATGACGTACCGTGAAGCCGCAGACAGGGTAGAACTGATAGCCTTTGGTCTTCGTGCTTTAGGAGTAACAAAAGGGGACAGGGTTGCCATTCAATCGGAAAACCGTTCAGAATGGACACTTACTGATCTTGCCTGTGCTCATTTTGGCTATGTAAGTGTGGCAGTTTATCCGACTTTGTTATCTGCTCAGATCCAGTTTATTCTTGAAGATTCTGAAACCAGCGTTGTAGCAGTATCTACCCGTGAACAGGCTGAAAAGATCCTATCCCTTAAAAAGAACCTTCCTTTGCTCAAGTATATGATCATTATGAATGAAGAAAGCTATGATGAATCCTGGATTCTTACATACAGTGAACTTCTTCAAAAGGGGCGGGTTCTAAAAAAGTCTTCCGGTTCATCTTTACTGGAAGAAGGTAAGAAGATTTTGAAAGATGATCTGTGGACACTTATCTATACATCCGGCACTACCGGTAATCCCAAAGGTGTCATGCTGACCCACTACAACCTTGTTACTGATGTTGCATCAACGATGGATATGGTTAAATTTGAGCGGGGATGCCGGTGGCTATCTTTCCTTCCTCTGAGTCATAGTTTTGAACGGGCAGCCTCTCATCTCACATTTTGGCTGGGATCGGAAATTTATATAGCCGAGGATATTCTGAAAGTTCCCGAATACCTAAAAATAGCCCGACCTCATTATCTGGTCAGCGTGCCCCGGCTATATGAAAAGATTTTTGCTAATATTACAAACGGTATAGCTGAAGCACCCGGGACAAAACAGAAAATCTTTCACTGGGCTGTAGGTGTTGGACGTGAAGCTGCCACCAAATATTTGGTCAAAGGCAAAACCCCCGCAGGTGCTTTAGGTATAAAATACGCACTGGCAAAGAAGCTTGTTTTCAGAAAGATTATGGATGCCTTTGGCGGGGAACTCCGTTTTTGCGTGTCCGGCGGTGCTCCTCTTCCAAAAGAAATCGGGGAGTTTTTCGCTGCAGCCGGAATTATGATCCTTGAAGGCTTCGGATTAACGGAAACCACTCCCGTAACCAATGTTAATCTGCCCAATGATATTCGTTTCGGAAAAGTCGGTCCTACCATATCTTGTGTGGAAATGAGAATTGCCGATGATGGGGAAGTTTTATTTAAAGGCACGAATATTATGAAAGGGTACTGGAACAACCCAAAAGCAACAGCCGAAGCCATTGATGAGGACGGCTGGTTCCATACGGGTGATATCGGTACTATTGATGAAGACGGATACCTGAAAATTACGGACAGGAAGAAAAATCTGATTGTAACATCCGGCGGAAAAAACATTGCTCCTGCAAATATTGAGAACCTTCTGGGACAGTCGCCCTTTATTGATCAGATTGTTGTAATCGGGGATCGACGCAATTTTCTGGTGGCTGTTATTGTTCCCGCTAAAGATGTGGTGGAAAAATGGGCTGCCGACAAAGGCCTGACTCAGAATTACGAAGAATTGCTTAAACAAAAAGAGTTAATTGATGCTATTGCAGAAGATATTGCAACCCGTCAGTCTGTTTTGGCACGCTACGAACAGATCAAGAAATTCCTTCTGATTTCTGAAGCTTTTACCATCAGCAGCGGTGAACTAACACCCAGCCTGAAGATTAAACGTAAAGTTGTGGAAGAACGGTATAAAAAAGAAATTGATAAACTCTATACCGATAACAATGTTGAATAAATAAAAGCAAAACATTAATAAAACGAATAAACGCCTCTTTAAGAGGCGTTTTTTATTCAAATAACTGGATAAAACCGCCGGTGTGAATAAAAATTGCCGGTTCTTCCGGTGTGATTATTTTTTTATCACAATAATCCAATAATCCTGAAGCGCCTTTACCGGTGTATACATTATCCAGAAAAATTCCTTCATTAAAGGCAAATGATTTTATAGCGGCAAGGCATGCTTTTGTGGGAATGCCATACCCTTCACCTATATATTTCCCGTCAATATGAACGAGATCTGGATTTACGGATACTCCCATCATGGCACCGGCTTCCGATGCAAGCTGATAGACATTTTTTGACAGCTCTTTTTCGGGGACGTCTACGCTGATCCCGGTTATCCTGCCATCCCAGCCGGTTATTGCCTGCCCTAAAACAAGACCAGCCTGTGTCCCGGCTGATGAAGATGCATGGATTATATGCCTGAAATTGATTCCGCTCTGCTTAATATCTTTTAAAATTTCATCAAATCCGGCTGTATAACCCAACGAGCCAACAGGCGTTGAACCGCCGGGCGGCATAAAGTATACACGCCGGCCTTTGGATGTGAGTTCTTCATATACCATGTTTGCTTTTTTATCCCGTTCTGTCCTGGGCACATGGTAAATTGTTGCTTCCAAAAGATTGTCAATCAGAAGGTTTCCTGTTGGTTTGTCCGGTTTTTCGCCGCTCAGTATCAGATGAACATCCAAACCGAAGCGTGTTCCAACAGCCGATAATATCCTGCAGAAATTGGATTGATTGGCTCCGATACCTATCAGTGTATCACATCCCTGTTTCATGGCATCTGCAATGAGAAAATCAAACTTACGGGTTTTATTCCCGCTTAAACCGAATCCGGTCAGATCATCCCGTTTGATCCACAATTCACAACCTGTCATTTCTGAAAGTCTGTCCAAACGGTGAAAGGGTGTGGGTAACAGGCTGACCTTTTCCCTGGGGAACTGTTGTAAAAGTCTGCTGATATCTGACATATTCATCCTTTATTTTTTGAATAATCTACGTATTTTTCTTCACAAATACACAGAAGGGGTATCAACGATGACTGAAACAGCATGGATAACAGGGGCCACCAGTGGAATCGGTGCTGCCTTTGCTGAATATTATGCGTCCCGGGGATTTGATCTTGTTTTAACAGGACGCCGGGAGGATAAACTGAGAAACGTTGCTGAAGGACTGAAAAAAAAGTATTCTGTTAAATACAGTCTCTATCTTGGCGAGTTAACCGATGAATCAATCGTTTCACAAATTGAGACAGATCTCAGAAAAGACAACAATGCAAGTGTTCTCATTAATAATGCCGGTTTTGCCTATTATGGTGCTTTTCATGAACGGGATCTGACGATCCACCGCACCATGTTGTCTGTCCATTGCGATGTTATGGTACGCCTCACTCATGCCGCACTTCAGACAATGCTGGCATCAAAAAGAGGCACAATTATTAATGTTGCATCGGTTGCGGGATTTTTTCCGTATCCCGGTCACACGATGTATTCAGCTACCAAAACTTTCATGATCAACTTTTCCGAGTCTCTTGCAGTTCGATATCAGGATGACGGCATTAAAATTATAGCTCTTTGTCCCGGGATGACAATCACCGACTTTCACACGCGTATGGGTTACAAAGCAGAGAAGGTATATAAAAAATCCGGTTTTGAAAAAGCCCATACCCCCCAGGATGTTGTGAAAGAAACGATTCGATGTCTTAAACGAGGAAAATTTGTTTGTATTCCCGGTTTTAACAACCGTTTTCTGATATGGCTGTCGCGGCAGGTACCGAGGAAACTGCTGTATAAAGTGATGAAAAACTGGATCAGCAACCGCCGGGACAATCCTGCGTTTAAACAAAAATCCGGGTGATTTTCTGCTTTTAAATTGACACGATAACAGGAGCTCTGAGTATGTCATTTCTTGATATGGGAATCGTGGTTATTTACATCGTTATGATTGTAAGTATTGGAATAGTCATTTCCAGAAAAGCCGGGAAAGACATGAAAAGTTATTTTCTCAGCGGGAATCGGGTATCCTGGTATTGGCTGGGTGTTTCCAATGCTTCGTCCATGTTTGATATCACCGGAACCATGTGGGTCGTTTATGTAATGGTTGTTTATGGGTTGAAAGGCATTCTGCTTCAATGGCAATGGCCAATATTTAATCAGATCTTTATGATGGTCTATTTGTCAATATGGATACGGAGAAGTCATGTGCTAACAGGTGCAGAATGGATGGGAACGCGTTTCAGTCGACGGGGCGGAGAACTTGCCCGCTTGGCTGTAACGGTCTTTGCGCTGGTTTCTGTAATCGGTTTTTTAACCTATGCTTTCCAGGGAATCGGGAAATTTGCCGCCACTTTTTTGCCCTGGGATCTGAGTCCCGATATGTATGCCATTCTTTTTATGAGTATTACAGCCGTTTACGTCATTACGGGCGGTATGTATAGTGTTGTGATTACCGATATTATCCAGTTTGTGCTGCTGAGTGCTGCGGGGATTGCGTTGGGAATCATCGCGATGAACCGAATTCAACCCGGGGAACTGGCGCAACTTGTTCCTGCCGGGTGGGACACTTTTCGTTTTGGAGCAAGGCTGGGCATAGACTGGAGCACACGCCTTCCGTCAGCCCATAACCGGATATTGACCGATGGCTGGGAATTTTTCAGTATCATTATGATGGGACTTCTTTTCAAAGGATTTCTGGTCAGCAGCGCCGGACCGTCTCCCGGTTATGATATGCAGAGAATTCTTGCAACCAAATCGCCTAAGGAAAGTGCCCTTATGAGCGGAATGGTCTCTGTTACTCTGATTCCCAGATGGATTATGATTATGGGGATTACATTAATCGCCGTTAAATTCTTTATACCGGAAATGCAGGCTATGGGCAGTTCTGTGGATTACGAACAAATCCTCCCTTTTGTTATTCGGCAGTTTTTACCTGCCGGTCTGCTGGGGCTGATTTTAGCCGGTCTTTTGGCCGGGTTTATGTCCACGTTTGACAGTACGGTAAACAGCGGTGCCGCATATCTGGTAAATGATTTGTACAAACGATATCTCAACCCGGATGCAAACGATAAAAAATTAATCCTGATGTCCTACACTGCATCTCTTTTCCTGGTGCTTCTGGGTATCTTTTTCGGACTCATGGCAGATTCCATCAATCAAGCCATGATGTGGATAGTCTCCGGTTTATGGGGCGGATATGCTGCCCCTAATATGCTAAAATGGTATTGGTGGCGTATGAATGGTAACGGATTTTTTGGGGGAATGATAGGCGGAATGAGTGCTGCGGTTATTTTACCGGTCCTAATGCCCGGACTTCATCCCCTTATTACTTTTCCGGTTGTTTTCGGGACATCGCTGGTTTGCACTATAACGGCAAGTCTTGCCACACAGGCTGAGCCGGATGAAATTCTCAGTGATTTCTACAGGAAGGTTAAGCCGTGGGGGTTCTGGGGACCCGTAAAAAAACAGGTTATCACAGAAAATCCCGATTTCATTCCATCTTCTTTTAAGCGGGATATGATGACTATTTGTTTTGGTATTGTATGGCAGTTAAGCCTTGCGGCCGTTCCAGTATTTATGGTGATGAAATACTGGAGAAATATGGTTTTATGGCTCATTGTTGCAGTTTTTACAACAATTTTACTAAAACGATTCTGGTATGACAAACTGGGAAATGATTAATGATAAGCAATCATGAACAAGAATTATGATTCGGATGCTTTTTTTAGTAAATCCTTCTCGTTTTCTGTCAGCCAGTTTTTTGCCGCTTCATAATCATTGGGAATAATACCGTCCAAAATTGCCGTTTCTATCAACCCTTTTATCTTTCCCACCAGCGGTCCGGGTTTAATATTATAGAATTGCATAATTTCATCTCCCCGAACCGGAGACTGAAAAGCACGGAGTTTATCCTTTTCTTCCACGGTTATTATTCTGTTTTCAACGTCATTAAAATTATTCTGATACTGCTTGATTTTTTCCGGATTCTTGGAGGTAATGTCAGCCCGGCAGAGGGTAAGCAAATCATAAATAGAATCACCGGCTTCCACCCGCAGGCGGCGAACAGCACTGTCTGTTACTTCTTCTCCCGCTATAGCGATGGGTCTGAGGTGAAGTCGTATTAATTTTTTAATCTCTTTGACCTGCCGCCCCGGCAGTTTCAGATGCCGTCCGATTGATTCAAACATTCGGGTTCCCACATCTTCATGACCGTGAAATGTCCACCCCAAGTTCGGATAAAACCGTTTAGTCGGAGGTTTTCCCACATCATGAAACAATGCAGCAAGTCGTATAATCAGGCTGTCTGTCAAAGCAGCAGCATTATCAACAACCTGTATCGTATGGTAAAACACATCTTTGTGTCCGTAACCATTTTTTTCCTCAATCCCTTTCATAACGCTGATCTCAGGCAGGATTAAGGGCATAAGGCCTGTATTTTCCATTAAAAGAAGTCCGATTGACGGCTTTGGAGACATTAAAATCTTGATCAGCTCATCCCTGATTCTCTCAAGACTTATGATTTTAATCCGTTCAGCCATTATTTTTATAGCTGCAAAAGCAGGATCGGCAATTCTATAACTGAATTGCGAAGCAAAACGTATAGCCCTCATCATCCTAAGGGGATCATCATAAAACGTTTCTTCCGGTTCAAGCGGAGTACGGAGGACTTCCACTTTTAAATCCCGAATACCGTTAAACGGGTCATAAAAATCCCCATATTGTTTCGGGCGGATATCAATGGCCATGGCATTTATGGTAAAATCACGGCGCCGGAGATCTTCCGTTAAATCCGTAAATGTAACATCCGGTTTTCTGGATTCTTTCTGATACACTTCTTTTCTCGCGGTCACGATCTCAATACGGAACGGTTCATGGGGAATCATTGCCGTGCCAAATTGTTCAAATTTGACTACCGGTCCTGCTTTGAGCCGTTTCGCAATGCGTTCTGCAAAAGCCACAGCATCACCAATTACAACCACATCCAGATCGGTGATCGTTTTTCCCATAAATGCATCACGAACAATTCCGCCGACAATATAGGTTTCGTAATCGGCTTTTTCGCCTTCCTGTCCGATTATATGTAAGCAGTGTATCAGCCTTTCCTGGCCTGAGAACAAATGGTCTATGTCAATTTTCATGCATTTCGAAGGGTTTTTAGTTTACTCATAACATTTTTTAAAACAGGCGGTCCGACCAACAAATTTAAAAAAGTGATCCACATTAAAACAGCATAGAGTTCGCGGGTTATCAAAGACTCCTGAAATAGTGTAAGACTTGAGAGAAGCCCGACAGTGAGTCCGGATTGAGGCAGAAAAGCCAAAGACATCCCTGTTGCCGTTTTACGGTTTTCTCCGCTGAGCCTGAGTGCAAGATTTGTTGCGGAGCTGAGGGTTATCAAACGAATCAGAAAGAGGACAATCAAGAGAGGGATTAACAGATTTGGTAGTGAAAGGTTTAATCCGGCGCCGGTAATGGTAAAATAAACAATGAAAAGGGGAAAGGAATAATTTTCAAGATTTTTCATGAAATAATTGCCCTGCCGGCTAAAATTCCTCAGAATGATACCGGCTGTAATAAAAGCAATCAGTGATTCAGGGAGATAATTATAAGCCGTAACATAAGCCCCTATGGAAATGAGAAGAATAAAAAACAGAAATTCGCGGCGGAATCGAGATAATATAAAGACAAACAGAAAACCCAGGATGACTCCTGTTAAAACAGCCGAAACAAAATGAACTGTCATCTGCAGTATCACTGATCCTGCCGATAAGGCGTATGATGTTTGATCGTAATTGTGAAATAAAACTGCCTTTCCCACAAAAAAAATCATAACAATAATATTGGTTGTGAGAGAAGTTGCAAGGAGGAAATCTTTGTAATGTTTCCGGGGCTGGTTTTCAAGGCTGATTGCAAGAATGGCAGCCGTGGAATTCGAGGCGAGAATTAATCCCGTTATGATAATCATTGTAGTTGATACAGGACTGCCTGTTCTTAATAAGATATTCTTTGAAAAAATCCACATAACGAGTCCTGTTAGAATAATTGTGGATGTCAGTTGAGCAAGGGAGATGACAGGAACCAGAGAATAAAAATTTTTATGCTCCCTTATATTCAGGCGACCGCCTGCAAGAAAAGCGATGAAAAATAGTGACAGAAAATGGATAAAATCCAAAGATCGTATGGTATCAGACGTTATCAATTTTAGTGCATGGGGACCGATAAGCACTCCGTATAAAACAAACCCTGTGATAGTTGGTATAATTTTACTTTTTATTGTATGTCCTGCAACGGCGCCGGATATGAGGATAATACCCACGAGAATAGCCGGATTTACAATGGTTGGCAGATTCAGGTAAACAGCCAGCCATTGTGCCAGTGCTGCGAGAATTGTAAGCAGGATAATGAGGATTATTGCCATTGATTATCCTCATTTTTCATTAAAAATAATAAGATTGTATAGCTGACGATGTAAGCAAGGGCCAGGCTGCCTGCAATAACACCTGAATAAGCAGATGATGAAACCATGATCAAATAAACGCCAATGGCCGGACTCAGTGCTCCCAGAGGCATAAGGAGAGGAAGCACCGGGCGAATTCTCTCTGCTTCAATAACGGCTTTTGTGAAAAAACGACGAAAAGACCATTGATTTAAAAAATATCGGATCAATAATGCCCCAGGAACAATTACCGGCGTAATGAACGGGTGAAGATTAATATTTGCTCCAAGATACAAGAGAAGAAACAAAATAACCGGTCTGACCAGGGGCTTTATCGTTTCCCGGATCTTTTGTTTATTTTCACATCGGTATGAAATGATTGTCCCGGTTATAAGGTTCATAAAAAGAGGATTGAAACCAAACGTATATGCAAATCCTGAATTGAGAAATAAAACACCCAGAAGCCAGATGAGATAATCTTCCGGATGGGATCGAAGTTTTATGAGACCATATGATACCAGAAATCCCATAATAACAGAAACGGCAATTTCCATAAGAAGGAGAAGAATATATGACGGTAAAGAAGCGGTAGTTCCGATAGGTGACAGTAAGCCAAAAAGTAAAATCGTAAGCAAACCGCTCATCCCGGAGATAGCCTTGAATAAAACGGCGAAGGAGTAAGAATAATTTTGTGTTTTTTCAAGAAAACGGATAGAAGCAGACGACACTTGCGTGAGAGAAAGAGAAATAACAATTCCTCCTATCAGAACTTCCCATGACTGGAATCCGGCAAAATAAAGCAGGTTGAAACCGGCAGCAAGCATGAAAGTGAAAATAAAAAACGTGTGCAGGGCAGCGAAGCGGCGCAAATTTTTATTAAAAATCTCAATATCCCTCACGCTTGAAAACAATCCCCAGTATAATCCCTGAAAGCCGAGTGCAAAAAGGAGAAAGGGGGATATTTGTATATTCAGATGATCCGTAAATAGCCCCATCCCTTTAGGTCCCAGAAAAATTCCGCATAAGAGTGATATTGTCAGGATCAGGATTTCAGAAAAAATATCACGGGATGTAACATTTCGGACAAATAATACCCGGACAAACAGAAGGAAAAGAAAGATAATGAGAGGCCATAAAAAAATGGATTCCATAGATAAATTTATTCATGTTCAAGCATGCCTGCAAAGTTAATATTAAAGCAAAGGTATATTATCTAAAACGAATTAATTTTATTACATGGGTCAGTCTGTTTAAACTATGATATGGACAGGTTGGAAAAGCGACTGATTGAACGATTCGGTTTGCCCGGATTTCGTCCCATGCAAAAAGAAATTGTGCAGGGAATACTGGACAGACAAAATGTGATGGCGGTTTTAGCTACCGGCGGCGGGAAATCCCTGTGCTTTCAACTGCCGGCATTATTTGTCGGCGGACTGACACTGGTCATAACACCTCTGGTTGCGTTAATGGAAGATCAAGTGAAAAGAATCCATGAGTTAGGTATTCCCGGAACGTTTATATCATCAGCGATTCCTGAGGAGGAAAGAAAACGAAGGATAAAAGCCTTGGGTGACGGTGAATATACAATGGTTTTTATTGCACCTGAACGGCTCTCTTCTCCTGAATTGCATAGGGCGCTTGACAAAACCCGTCCGCGGTTTATTGCTATTGATGAGGCACACTGTATTTCACAGTGGGGACACGATTTCCGGCCTTCATATATGGAAATCGGTCCGTTTATGGATCATTACGAAATACCGTACCGCGCCGCCTTTACGGGAACGGCAACCCGGGAAACATTACAGGATATGAAAGTTGCTTTGGGATGGGAAGAGACCATGGTTTTTAAATCGACTTTTGACCGTCCCAACCTGAAATATCTGGCTTATTCCTTAAAAAACCCGCTTCAGAAATTGTATCAAATGAAACGCATTCTGTCTCATATGAAAGGGTGTGGTGCCGTGTATTGTTCAACCCGAAATGACGTTGAAAGGATAGCCGGGATTTTACATATGTGGGGAGCGGATGTTTGCATGTATCATGCCGGCCTTTCACCTGAACACAGAAGAAAATCCCAGGAGGACTGGGTTTCGGGACGCCGTTCCCTGATAGTGGCAACGAATGCGTTTGGAATGGGTATTGATAAACCGGACGTGAGGTTTGTAATTCATTACCAGATTCCCGGAAATCTTGAAAATTATTATCAGGAAGCAGGCCGTGCAGGTCGCGATCGGAATGCTTCTTTCTGTATTCTTCTTTTCTGCCCGGAAGACCGGGACATTCAGCATGCATTTCTGTCAGGCCATAACTGGCAGATTGATGATGTATACAATGCAGTCGCAAAGGACAGTATCCCTGAAGAGTTTCCGGATTACCTTAAACGCTATATACCTGAAAACAAAGAAGGCATACTTCAGCAAAGTGCAAAAGTTGTATCCGATTTTCTCTCGTTGAAAAAATATGCCGAACTGCAGACGGATAAATATGCGGATATGGAATCATATGTTACAGGTTCTATGTGCAGACGCTTAAAAATTCTGGATTATTTTGACGAAAAAGCCCTGTTTAAAAATTGTGACGGGTGCGATATCTGTCTTTCCCTTGAAGCAGACAGTATTTCATATAAAATTCTTCCCGAAAAAAATCTTCTGAATGAATCAAATAAAATTGCCGGATCTGTCTATCATAAACTGTCTGAAAAACATTGGTTTTTTATCTCCCCCTGTTCAAAAAACCGTATTCTGTACAGAATTATCCTGGATTTTGCAGGGAAAAACGGTTGGGTCAAGGAATATATCCCGTTTTTTTTCTTTTGTCCTTCATATTTTATCCCTCATAAAAAGATGCCAAACAGTTTTCACTTGCCTGATTTGACAGAAGAATTATCTCCGTTGTATTTCCCAGAAATGAGTTTAACGATCAAACTTGAAATGAAAAACAGAGGGCGTATCTGTAAAGATCAGTGGAAACAAATCCTTTCTCATGGACATTTTGTCAGGATCAGCCGCGGCAAATCTCCGGAAGTCTTTGCAAACATATCAACTGAAGACGAAATACGATTTCTTTTTCCAATGGCGAAGGAACACATCATTTGTGAGTTGAAAAAAACGATTGAAGCGGATAACGGCCTTTTGCCGCCACCCGGTTTGAGAACGTTGCAAATGTTACGGAGAAAAGCCGTTTCGCAGGAAGTCATTGATCAATATCTGTCCTGACTTATTCCCATTTTCTCGTTTATACTTAGGAACAAAAGCTCATTCTTACCGTTTGGATTGAATTGAAATTCCGGTATATTTGAACATGAAGCGAAAAGAAAAACACCACTATCTTATAAAAGATTTCTTTATATCAGTTATAATTATGATGGCCGGATTTGCCATGCTTCTTATCGCGTATGAATTTTTGAGCCGGGATCTGCCCGGACTTGAAGAACTGGAAAAATTTGAACCGGAGCTCATATCCCGGGTATATGCCTCAGACGGGACAGTCTTGAAGGAATTTTACACGCAGCGCAGAGTTCTGATCCCCCTGGAAGAAATTCCCCCGCATGTGGTCAATGCCCTCCTGGCAACAGAAGACAGGGATTTCTATGATCACTGGGGTATGAATTTAAAACGGACACTCAAAGCATTCGTTGTCGGATATGGCGGAGCATCAACGATAACACAGCAACTTGCCAGAACACTTCACCTGAACATGGAGCGCTCCTACATTCGTAAACTGAAAGAATTAATAGTTTCCATAAAGATTGAACAGACGTATACGAAAGATGAAATCCTGGAAATGTATTTGAATTCTGCTCATTTAGGCCATGGAACATACGGAATTCAAGCGGCTTCCAAACTCTATTTCAATAAAGATGTGCAGAATCTGAATATTGATGAAGGTGCAATGATAATTGGTCTTTTGCCTGCACCGGCACGCTTTTCCCCTCTTGTAAATCCGAATATAGCCATTCAGAGACGAAACCTTGTTTTGAGAAATATGGTCGTTACGGAAAAAATTAACAAGTGGGATTATGCCAATGCTCTGAATCAGCCAACCAATGTAACCCCTCGAACCGAAACGCTGGGTATTGCACCCTATTTTACCGAATACATCCGTCAGGAAATCTCTGATCTGAGTAGTCGTTACAATATCAACATTTACCGTGATGGGCTGGAAATTTATACGACTCTTGACAGTCGTATGCAAATGATTGCGGAAGAAGCTCTTGAAAATCATATTCGTTTCCAGCAAAAAAAGCTTGAACGGAGACTAAAAACCAACCGGGCAGAAATGCAGATGCTTTTAGGGCTGGAAGACTCTCTGGTTTTCAATATTTCCAATGACTCGCTCTATAATCTCTTACCCGAGAGCCAAAAGACTGTTCAGGGAAGTTTTTTTGCTGTCAACCCTGAAACAGGTGCCATCCTTGTTATGATTGGCGGTCTTGATTTCAATCAGACCAAATGGAACAGAGCAACTCAAGCCGAAAGACAGCCCGGTTCAACATTCAAACCCTTCGTTTACACGGCTGCCATTGATAACGGGTTTTCTCCGGCAGACGAGGTGTTGAATCAGCCGGTAGTCATTATTGAAGGGGACGGAACCCGGTGGACGCCGACCAATTACAATAAGAAAACCGGCGGTTTTGTGACCATGAGAGAGGGAATCCAGTGGTCTACAAACCTGGTTTCAATACGCTGGGCACAAAAAGTTACGCCGGCTGTTGTACGAAAATATGCCCGGGATATGGGTATAACAACGCGTATTGATGCCGTGGAATCCATATCGCTGGGAACGTCACAGGCCAAACTGTCAGAACTGGTTGCGGCATTTGCAATTTATCCCAACAAAGGTGTTTGGAATAAACCCTATGCCATACAAAGAGTTCTGGACAGAAACGGCAATGAAATTTACCGGAGCCCCAGGGAGAGCCGGGAAGTGCTGAGTCAGGAAACGGCCTACATCATGACGGATATGCTCAGAACTGTTGTTGATGCGGGAACGGGCGGCAGTGCCCGATGGAAATATCATTTTAATATTCCTGCAGGAGGGAAAACGGGAACAACCCAAAATTATACCGACGCACTTTTTATCGGTTTTACCCGGGATATTGTTGCCGGGACTTGGGTCGGCGTTGACGATCCCCGTGTTTCTCTCGGCGATGGTCAGGCCGGATCAGTTGCCGCATTGCCGATATGGGCCGTTTTTATGAAAAATATTTATGATGAACTTGGGCTTCCTGTCAGGGATTTTGAAATGCCTAAAGGTGTCAGACGGTTTGAAATTTGTTCGGAAACAAAGAAACTCCCGACAGAATATTGTCCTACAACCTCAGAGATTTTCAATATACGCTATGCACCGAAATCACGGTGCGCAGTTCACGGTTCGAACAGTTCACCCGCTTCACAGGGTATCGATTTCTGATCCTTATCTTTAAATCGTAATTCTCCAAAATACGCCGGTAAATGAAAATTCTTTTCCGGCAACGGAGTCCAGCTGATCCAGTGAGGCATGGATGTTTCATCACCGCATTTATAAAAGTTTCCATGCCATGTTTCGTTAAATGTTTGGCTCGACAAGGGTGTATATTTTTGTATTAGTGCAAAAGGAATTCTGAAAGCCAGTTCCCAATAAATGTCTTCTGTCAATTCCTTTTCTATTACCATCGGAAGGGTACTCTCCCTTTGGACCATCATCAGGTCTTCTTTCGAGAGAACATCATAATCTATTCGTTTTCCGTCTTTCTTTTTTGGATTTCGAATATAATAACATAACAGATTGCTGCCGCAGTTGAATTCAAAATTGAAATACCCTGTTGATCCTTCCGGTTTTAAAAAGAATTCCACGCAACTGTCTTTGCTGACTTTTGCCTGGTAACCGGTTTGCACACATCGCACATAACGGTCTTGAACGGAAAATTTTCCGTAGAGTGCCTGTGAATCCCTGAAAAGACGGACTTCTGTAGGAGGGAAATGGTCACTGCTTTCAGGTCTGATTTGCAACAGCTGAACCGGCATCAATCCTTCCCAGTTTTTTTTATCCAGTAAGGATACGTCTGTGCGAAGTTCACGAAATTGAATAGGGTAGACATACTCAGAATTCATATTAAAACTCCCAGTAAAAATGTGGTACAGGCAGAGAGGCAAAAGCCAAATCCAGCTTTTCAATAAGCTCAGGTTCACCGTTAATATCATCTGTTGCTTTCAAAACAGAGGCCGGCCTTACTCCCAGCCAAATCCTTGAAAATGCATTGACGGAACATTCCATGATCGGCAGGTTATGGCGGCCGGGGTTTTTTACGGCTGAACATTTTTTACCCAGCGTCACCAGATACGTGCCACCGCACCCCTTCCATGGACTGTCTTTGGGTAAGAACGTTTCAATAGGATCATTGAGTTTGAGAATAAATTGAAAATCATCACAGTTTAAAACTGTCCTTTCCAATGTTTCTTCAAGATTCAGAATTCGGATCTGAAAGAAAGCAGACGTTTTCATACCTGATTCGTGAGTGGAATTTTTTGTTATGGAACGAAAGAAAAAAGGTTTATCCAGAATATCCTGGAATTGGATATGCGGCGGTTCGAACATTTGTACCGAGTGAATCTGATCTCCCATACTTTTCAGCAGAGAGAGTAATTCCAGCATTTGGTCGGTATTTTGATAGGCCATCCATTCAACTTTATATGGTCCTTGTTCCTTACCCTTCCCGGAAAGCCACAAATGGTGGGTTAATGTGCCGTTTTTATCTCTGAAGCCTAATCCGAAGCTGCTTTTTTTCCAGTTAATTTCTGCCAATGTATGTTCAAAAGGCAGATATGCCTTACCGTGACAAGGCATCTGCAACATCCGCGTTGCGTGAATTTCTTCAGCATCTTTAGCCGTAAGCCGGCAGGGAATACGATGTTTGGGCAGTCTTTTAAGGGAAGAGGGCTGAAATGTTGTGATGTGAATATATGAGGCCGTGCCAAACCCCAGTGTATTATAAAATCCCTGTTCAAACATGCCCAATGTGCTTATATGGGCACCCATTGCAGCATCTTCTGCTATTCTGCAAGCCGTAATCTTTCGGGCAAGCCCAAGTTTTCGAGCAATATGACCGGTTGTAACCGCCCCTACAACACACATGTTTAAACGATTTTTTTGGTGAATGAGTTCACCGGTTATGGTTAATGCCATTGATTCTGCAGAACCGTTGACGTCTGCAACGGTTATTCTTCCTGACTGAAAAAAAACGTTCATGAATTGAGTGTTTTCGAATTCCATCCATCCCGCTTCATGCCACACTTTTCGTATGTCTTCAAAATCCCGCTTATGGTTATATGCTCTGATTCTGATGTTATCTCCAGACATTGGCTTGTCTTCCTCCCCGTTTTTCATACTTCAAGACATCGCTCAATACAGATGATTTGACATTGATCTTAAGGTAAAAACTTTTGACGGACGATGTGGGTGTCCAGTTAAGGCTCATATCCCAGCAGTGCAGATCCCTCTGGAGGGAGATGTACTGATAGGTTACTTTTTGATCTATGATATTAATATTTACTGTATAATTCATGGACCAGTTTAAACTGAGTTTTGCCGAAAACGATGTATTTACAGTAAGGTTTTTATTTGTTTTTGCAGGATTTGTTGCCGTGTAGTTATATCGGATACTTATGTTGGCCTGCCATTTGGAAATCCTGTCATCTGATCTTGTTTGGGTTGAATCCCTGCCGCTTTGTTCACGGAGCTGGAACCCTGTATCAAACGAAAATTGCGTCAATCGCGGAATATTCCCGAACGTATTGATTCTTCTGTTTCGTGCAGTATCGTATTCATAGGGATCAAAACGCATATTCCCGCTGAACTGAAGGTTGCCGGGAAGCCGAGATGTCCGGTAAGAAACACTCACAGGACTCCAGCGAAGGGAATCTGCCGTAAAATTATAACTGCCATTCAGGTTTAGCGTCAGGAAATCAAATTTATTGTAGGTTGCGGGATTATCTTTCTTTGCAAATTTTGCTGAAAACTGATTTCCCAAACTCCAGCTCATGGTTCGAGTATCCCGCGTCGGCGTGCTTCCCAGAAGGGTGGAAGAAAAATAATCGTATCTGACAGGTTTTCCCTGAGAATCATTTCCCCGAAAAACATAATCTGAGTTTTGAGAGAAATCCGGTGTATAAGAAAAACTCACGGAAGGATTCACAACATGTCGCAGTGCTTCCAGACGCCCCGTTCTGAGATAGAAAATTCCGTAGAATTTGGAGGAAAAGCGAAGATTTGCCGAATATGTTCCCCGGCGTTTAAACGCATCACGATCATCAAGGATCATTTTTCCCGTACTGTCAAGCTGAACAATCCCGTCAGATAAACGAGGTGCTTTATAAGACATTATCCAGCCTTCATTTAATGTTAAGCCGGGTGATGCTGTAAGCCAGTTAAAGAATTTGTGATTGAGCGCGAGAGAACCGGTGTGAAGGATCCTGTTTCTATTGTCGTCACGATATGTTGAATCGGGTTGAAGTGTATGGCTGTATTGATTTTGTAGGTTTGATGAGTAGTTGTAAGTCAGGGTATGATACCAGCGCTGCGGGTCGGAGGCTTTTTTCTTTTTGAAAACCGGAGCCGTGCTTTTTGAAAGGGAAATTTGCGGGGCTGATGCTGAAACGTTACCCGTAATAAGATCTTCTGTTCTTGAAGCATTTACGGATAAGCCGAAAGCCCCGAGCCGGGTTGTATAGGTTGCATTGGAGATCAGTTTCTGATTCAATCGCTCATCCAGTTCTGTTCCCGTTTGCCTGTAATAGGAACGGTCATTGGTATAGGATCCGGATATACTCAGCCTTGAAGAAGGACCGAGTGTTTGCTGATGGGTCAGGTTAACATCATACCGGAGTTGGGGACTGTCTGCAAGAAAATTGTTGTTATAACTGGTTTTGATCTGACCGTTTAGTTTATAGCGAAGAGCATATCGCAACGTGTTGTTGATCTTAATTCCCTGTAAATCAAAAAAATCAAGCTGTACTTTTGTGTCAAAATAATCATTTGGAGCCCAATAGTATCCCGCGCCTTTCAGATACCATCCGGAAATGTTTGATGTACCGAAAGTTGGCATAAACCAACCGCTGTGCCGCCCGCCTTTTCTGTCCGGGTAAACACCGAAAGGGAGATAAAAGATAGGGATATTCATGATCCTGAGAACAAGGGGTTTTACAACGACCAGTTCGTTGGGAATCAGCTTCATTCTCCGGCTTTCGATCCAGTAATGAGGATCATCATCCCTGTCGCAGGTTGTATATCGACCATATTCAACATAAAACGGTTTGTCTTCCCGTTTTTGTAATTGTCTGCCGGTATAAAAACCATCTTCAAGGGTCGTTGACCCGTATCGGACCCGTCCCCGCCGGGTACGAAAATTATAAATGAGTTCTTCTCCGTACATAGGATCTATACCCCGTTGGATCAATCGAGGGATGCTCACGGCTCCAGTATCGGTCATCTGCGGGAAAGCGTATAAAAGATCTGAAGGCCAGTCCACACGAATTGTATCTGCTTCAAGATTCATCTCGCCGTAATCCAGTCGGGCATTGTGGATAAGATCGGTTTTGTCAGCAATCAAATTGTAGTGTATTTTGTTTGCCCTGTAAACAAGGATGGTGTCCATACCTGCTTCTGAAGGATGGGGATAGAAGGTGCCATTGGCATCCCTGACAACGTGAATGAACTGCAGGGAATCATTCTTGAAAAACATGCGAACCGTATCACCGCTTGCATGGTTTATACCCTGGTACACTTTATTTCGGAGGATATGATAATCTGATTCTGCCATACCTTTCATTTCCAGGTAATCGGCATCATTTTCTTCATTGAACCAAACCCACAGTTCTCTCCCCGTCAAAGTGCTGGTAAAAATTGTCAGGCTGTCCCGGCCATCAACTTTGTATATTCCGGTCCTGTCGCTTTCCATTTTTGCCCGTCCCGTTACAGTCAGGCTGATCATCCTATCTTTGTCAAATGATAAATTCATACGGTTTCCGTTCAAGCGATTGTCTTTATAAAACATCCTGGCTGAACCGTTGAAAACGGCTGATCCATCCTTGTCTGAGAAGTAAAGAGAATCGCTTAAAATCTGCAGGGAATCCTGTTCAACCAAAATATTACCGGTCCCTGAAAAGATCTGACTTCCGGTATTTCCGGTCAGAACATCGGAACGGACCTGCAACTGCCCCTCATTCCTGCTATCTTTCCTGATAAAAACAGGGTTTAAATCGCTGTAAAGTTCGTTTGTTTCTGTATGAAAGCGTATATAATCCCCTTTCAGGATCAGCCGTCCGGATGAATCAGCAATGACGGCATCTCTGTAATAATGAATGATCTTTGGATTATAGTCATAAAAAACGGAATCGCTTTGTGAAACGGAGGTTGAATCCTTAATCACAACATTTCCCCAACCGTTATACCGGTTAGTCTGCAGATCAGCCCGAATAACGTCCCCTTCCATCGTCCGTTCTTTATAACGGACAAATGTGCGTCCCGGAGATATCAGTCTGTCTGAAGCTGTATTAAATTCAATTTTGTTGCTTTGGACCTGAGATATGGTGTCCCAAACGGTTACGTTGCCTTCCAGGACAAGCCGGTTTTTGTTTCGGTAATGTCTGGCATTGTCGCAGGTAATCCGAATATCGCCTTTCCTGAAACGAACATCATTTTTCAGATCAATATATGTTTCATCACCGGTTTTTACATGATTCAAAACATCGGCATGTTCGAGAATCAGGGGTTCAACGGCTCCTGTCAGTTGTCCTGAGAGAAGCAGAACAAGAATAAAGCAAACCGGAAAAAGGCCGGATGTCAGAATGTATTTAAGACGTGGAATCAAATCGTTCAGGCCATAAGTGTTTTAGTCTTTGCCGAATATATTTCTCATATCCGTTTTCAACAGGATTGTAAACAGGCAGCTCTGCGTGCTGTTCCGGGAGATAATTCTGTTTGATGAATCCGCCTGAATCGTGTGGATAATGGTATCCTTCTCCGTATTTCATCTCTTTCATCATGCTTGTCGGGGCATTTCTAAGATGCAGGGGGACATTCTGAAATCCTGTTTGGCGTATAAATTCCCGTGAGCGTTTTAAACTCAAATATGATGCATTGCTTTTTGGTGCAGCTGCAAGAAATGTTGTAACCTGTGCCAGAATAATGGCGGCTTCAGGCATTCCAACGGCGTGAACGGCCTGAAAACCGCTTACTGCCATATTCAAACCGCTGGGTTCGGCGTTTCCCACATCCTCAGATGCAAGTATGATGAGACGTCTTGCGATAAAGAGAGGATCTTCGCCTCCTTCCAGCATAACGGCCATCCAATAAACCGCTGCATCCGGATCACTGCCTCTGACGCTTTTAATAAAGGCTGAAATTGTATCATAATGATAATCGCCTGTTTTGTCATAAAGCAGGTTTTTTTCCTGTAAAGCCGTTTCAATATCGGACCGGTTGATGGTGAGACTTTTTCCGGTTTTTTGCCGGGATAAAGACATTTTGAAGCAGATTTCGAGAGTATTGAACATTTTTCTGGCATCTCCGCCGGCTGTTCGGATCAGGAAATCTGTATCATTTTCTTGTAAGTCAATGTGAAATTTTGACAGGAGGATATCTTCCGCCAGGGCTCGTTTCAGAATGGTCTTCTGGTCAGCATGGGAAAGAGAATTCAGCCGAAGGATACGCATTCTAGATAGAAGCGGTGATATCACTTCAAAAGAGGGGTTTTCTGTTGTGGCGCCGATCAGCACCAGACTGCCGTTTTCAACAGCATGAAGAAGTGCATCCTGCTGTGCTTTGTTAAACCGGTGAATTTCATCAATGAACAGCAGGGTTTTACGGCCCTGACTCAGGTTGTTTTCCCCTTTCAGAATCAACTCGCGGACATCTTTCACGCCGGCAGTTACGGCGCTAATCTCATGAAAGTCTGCACCGGCTGTTTCTGCAACAATTCTGGCCAGTGTGGTTTTGCCTGTTCCGGGCGGTCCCCACAAAATAAGAGAAAAAATTTCCCGGCTTTGAAGAAGTCTGTTTAATATGGAATCTTCTCCGGTCAGATGTTCCTGCCCTACAAGTTCGGAAATTCGGGAAGGGCGCATTCTGACAGCGAGCGGAGGAAGCGTATTCTTGTTTTGCGAGAAAAGATGATTGTCTGTCATATTGTTAAAATTACAATGTTTCACCGGATCATAACATCATTAAATGGAAGGATAAGCGAAAGATCTCAGTTGTAATTATGTGTCCAAACAATAGGTTCAGCTGTTGCTATTACAGTAACAATAATGATGAAATTGACCTGCGGCACACTCCTGTTGAATAATTCTTGTTTTCTTATTTTTACTCACTTATATTGTTATGTCATATGAAAACGAACATTGTGAAAAGCACCTTATCCATCGCAGCCATGCTTCTTGTTTTATCCGGATCAGCTTACGGATGGAGCGGTTTGGATATTTTTGAAGCCTATATTCAAAACGGTAAAATTGTTGTTGAATGGCAGACAAGGCAGGAACAGGATGTGGATCATTTCATACTTGAACGGAGCATGAACAGCAGCGATTCGTTTTATGAACTGGCGAAAGTAAGTCCCCATGGAAGCGGATGGGCTTATATTTATATTGATGATAAAGTCCTGGGGAAATCAGCCAGCATGGTTTACAACTACCGTTTGAAAATCGTTTTCAGAGATAAAAGCATTGCTTATTCAAAAGAACCTGTCCGTGTTATTATGGAAGTAACATCTCTCCGTCATACATGGGGCAGTATCAAAGCAATGTTTCAATAATAAATTCTTATCTCTTAACATTATTCCCGTGTTTCTTTATGTCTAAAACTATAAATTTATGCGAAATTCGTATATTCTGTCCTTTGGGTAGAATTAAAAGGTTAACTCAATATGGAAACGGGAAAATAAAATGAAATTTTCATTGTTCAAATGGTTATCCAGTGATATTGCCATTGATCTGGGGACAGCCAATACTCTGATTTATGTAAGGGGTGAAGGAATCGTTGTTAACGAACCTTCCATTGTTGCCCGGTCCACTATTAATAATAAAGTTATTGCCGTCGGTGATGATGCCAAAGAGATGATGGGAAGGACACATCCCAATATTGAAGTGGTCCGTCCTATGAAAGACGGCGTTATCGCCAATTTTGAAATGACCGATGCCATGCTCCAGGGATTTATAAAGAAAATTAATATATCCCGTTTTGCCCGGCCGAGAATTGTGATTTGTGTGCCTTCCGGCATTACGGAAGTTGAAAAACGGGCAGTCAAAGAAAGCGGTGAAAGAGCCAATGCCCGTGAAATTTACCTGATAGAGGAACCGGTGGCTGCTGCTATCGGAATTGGTATAGACATATCAAAACCGGTCGGCAACATGATTGTGGATATTGGCGGCGGAACAACAGAAATAGCCATTATTGCCCTGAACGGGGTGGTTACAAAGGAAAGTCTCCGGGTTGCCGGCGATGAAATGAATGAAGCGATCATTCAATATTTCCGTAAAGAGCATAACCTGCTTATCGGCGAAAGAACAGCAGAACAAATTAAGCTAAATATTGGTTCGGCAACGAAAGTGGAAGATAAAACCCTTTCCGTGAAAGGACGGAATTTTGTCGTTGGTATTCCCAGGACCATTGATGTGACATCCGAACAGATTCGGGAATGCCTGAGAGAGACGGTAGATGTCATGATCAGCGGCATAAAGCGAACGCTTGAAAATACGCCTCCCGAACTCTCTTCTGACATTTTGGACAGAGGTATTATTTTAACCGGAGGCGGTGCTTTGCTGAAAGGGCTGGATGAACGCATCCGTATGGAAACCGAACTGCCTGTTAATGTTGCTGAAGAACCCCTGCTGTCTGTTGCCATGGGAACAGGGAAAGTGCTGGAAGATGTTGTTAAGTATAGAGAAATATTGATGTAATGCTAAAAAGAATCATAGATTTCTTTTTTAACAGACGAATCCAAATTACAACCATATTTTTACTGTTTATATCATTTGTGATTTTTATGCAGAATTCCCATCCTTCAATCCGATATTTACAGGTTTGGACCGGTGATGTTTTGGAACCGGTTAAAGAACCTGTGATATGGGTTCAGCGTCTGATAGAAACACGTAAAACAAATGAAATCCTAAGCCGCAGACTGATTTATTTAAGCCAGGAAGCAACCCGTTTTGCATCTCTGCAGGAAGAAAACAAACGCCTTCGTCACATGTTGGATTTTAAGGAGAGATCTGAATTTGATCTGTTATCGGCGATGGTTTTGTCTGAGGGGATTAATAAAAGTGTCAACAGTCTGTTATTGAACCGGGGTTCTGATGACAGCGTGAAGATCAATGATCCCATTCTCAATGTTGACGGTCTGATCGGGAAAGTATTCTGGGTTGGAAAATCGTCGTCTCTTGCCCAGCTTCTGATTGATCCCAACTCACGATTGAGTGTTCGAATTGAACCTTCCGGAGCCAAAGGTATCCTTCAATGGTATGGAGGAAATCGTTTTCTCATCATTGATATCCCGAATACAATGGCTGTGGAACCGGGAGATCTTGTTGTTACATCCGGTTTATCGGATATTTTTCCCGGATCCCTTCCGGTAGGGATTATTCGGGAAAGAGATATGGCACCGGACGGCTTTACATTTTTGGTTTACGGTGATTTTCTTGTGAACTTTAACCAAATTCATGAGGTTTTTATCATACTCAAATGATGAACACACAATTAATAAAATATTTTTCTTTTACAATTCTGATAATTCTTGTTCAGTATTTTTTTAATGAGTTTTTTAGCATTCAGGGCATTAAACCGGATCTATTTTACATCATTCTGATTTATATGGCTTTCCGCCTTTCGCCGGTTCAAACCATTTGGTTTGCTTTTTTTCTTGGTATCCTTCAGGATGTTCTTTTCCACCCGTCGGTTCTGGGCCTTTCACCGTTAATTAAAACATTTTCTGGTTACGTGCTAGCACAGATGATTCATCAGTCTGTTATCAGAGTCCGAATTATTTCTTCGCTATCCGCAATTTTGCTGATCTTTATTAATCATGTCATTTTTAACTGGGTCCTGTTTGTGGAAATGCCCGTTTCTTTTCGTTATGTTCTTATGAATTATGCCCTTCCTGAATTTCTTTACACAGGCGGCCTTTTTTTTATTGCCAACTATTTTATTCCGTTATATCCGGACTCAGAGTAATGGCAACATCTCATGATAATAGTCTGACTCCTTTACGCTATTATATCCTGATCGGGATATCCATCATCCTCTTTTCAATTTTATTATATAGAATTTATGATCTCCAGATCAGACGTTATTCAGATCTGTCCACAGAAGCCGTGCGCAATATGTACCGCAAATACAACATTCCTGCACCGAGAGGCATCATATTTGACCGCTATAACAGACCCCTTGTCTTTAATCAGTCCAATTACGATCTGGAAGTATATCCCTTTGAAATCAGCCGGGAAGAACATACATGGGATGTGCTTTCCCGCATTTTGAATGTTTCGGCGGAAGAACTTAAAGAGCGAATGAAAAAAAACATGAACGGGTATTACAGGCCGGCAAAAATTGCTTCAAGCCTGGATTATCTCACTGTATCCATGATTCAGGAATACCAGCTTGAACTGTCCGGCGTGATTCTTACATCCCGTCCGACGCGTGAATATATTCCCGGTATCAATGCGGGACATCTTTTAGGATATATTGCTGAAATTGATCAACGCACAGTGGAATTATTAAGCGGAGAAGGGTACAGATCCGGGGATTACATCGGTGTTAAAGGCATTGAAAAATCATATGAAAAAGAATTACGGGGACATAACGGAACGCGGTTTGTCCGCATCAATGCTTTTGGTATGGACTTTGGTGAAGATTTTTCGAAAACAGTCCCTGTAACACCGGGAAACGACCTGTATTTGACCATCAACCTGGATCTGCAGAAGTACGTTGAATCTCAGAATGATTCGTTGCCTTACTCTGTTGTTGTCATTGATTACACCAATGGTGAGATTCATGCCATGGCATCACAACCTGATTTTAATCCTGCCATTTTTTCCGGAACGGTTTCCCAGGAAGCATGGTTTGCTTTATTGAATGATCCGGCGAAACCTTTAATAAACAGGACCGTACAGGGCCTGTATCCTCCCGGTTCAATTTATAAAATGATTGCTGCAATAGCAGCTCTGGATGAAAATGTCATTTCCCCTGACCGTAAGTATCACTGCTCCGGCTCGTATAGACTGGGAAGGCGGGTTTTTAAATGCTGGAAAGAAGCCGGTCATGGTTCAATGGATATGGTGAGTGCAATTGAAAATTCCTGTAATGTCTATTTTTATAATATAATACAGGAGGTCGGCCTGGAACGGTGGGTTCGGTATAGTCAGAAATTTAGAGTAGGTACTTTAACGGGAATTGATATTCCGGAAGAGAAAATCGGGAATTTGCCTGATCAAAAATATTTGGACGGGAAATACGGGAAGAACGGCTGGACAAGCGGATTGTTGTTGAATATGGTAATCGGCCAGGGAGATCTGGTCATCACGCCTATAGATATGTCCCGTTATATTTGTGCGCTGGCAACCCGGGGGAAAATTATTACACCCCATGTGGGACGGGCTGTTTTTAATAAAAATGATGAAACGTTAAAATTTTTGTCTTTCCCTTCAGACTCTATCTCCGGTATTAATGCCCGAACATGGGATTTGATTGAAAAAGGAATGCGGCAGGTTATTGCCGGAGCGAACGGAACAGCGAAAATTGCTGAAATAAAAGGATTGAAAATGCACGGGAAAACCGGAACCGCGCAGAATCCTCATGGTGAAGCCCATGGCTGGTTTATCGGTTATTCTGCAAACCCTCTCTTTCCGTATGCCATTGTCGTTTTTGTTGAAAACGGTAAATCAGGAAGCAGTTCTGCCGCGCCGATAGCAAAACGAATCATGAATTATTACTGGAAAGCGAGTTCATTCTGATATGTTAAAGCTGAAAGATATGGAAGAAAAATTTGCCGAGCTGGATTATGTAACACTGGGTATTGTGTTGTCTCTCACCGTTTTCGGACTGATATCCATTTACAGCGCCTCAAGTTTTGCGTCTGAATCCGGATGGTCATTTCAGTTTATCATCCAATTTATATCATTATTTTTGGGGATAGGTTTTTTAACGGTTATCTATTTTACCCCCAAACAATTTCTTTTGGACAAGGCATGGCTTTTTTATGTCTTTGGAGTCATGCTTCTGATCCTTCCATTTTTTCTCTCAAGTGATTCTGCCGAAACGAACCGGTGGATAGATCTGGGTTTTGTTAAACTTCAACCCTCAGAGTTTATGAAATTCTTCTTAATTATTATTCTTGCCCGCTACTTTTCCATAACCCGCAATTCTACGGATTCCTTTGTTTATGTAATCAAACCGTTTTTTCTTACCCTAATACCGTTTTCTATGGTATTTATTCAACCCGATCTGGGAACATCCCTGGTTTATATTGCTGTTTTTATTGGTATGCTTTTTGCCAGCGGTATACGGATTTATTATATTTTTCTTTTGGTTGCACCGCTTATCACGATTGTTGCAGCATTTCATCTTACTGCTTTTACGATATGGGGAATTTTTCTGGGGATCATTGTATTCTACAACCAAACAAACTTATTTTCATCAGTGGGAGTCTTTATTGGGAATATTGCTGCAGGATTGATAACGCCCCTGGTGTGGAACCATTTAAAACCCTATCAGCAAACGAGAATCCTGACAATGTTCAACGCTGATCTTGACCCCCTAGGAGCCGGCTATCAAGTCCTCCAGTCGCAGATTGCCATTGGATCGGGAGGACTAAAAGGCAAAGGATTTCTGGCGGGCACACAAACCCATCTCCGCTTTCTTCCTGAGCAACATACGGATTTCATTTTTTCAGTCATTGCTGAAGAATTCGGCTTTATTATGGTTGCAATTCTTTTCATTCTCTTTTTTATCCTGTTTATTCGTTGGTTTGCCATGGCTTTTAAAGCGAGGGACAAATTTGGTGCCATGTTGGTTATCGGGGGTACGGTAGCTTTGTTGTTTCACTTTTTTATCAATATCGGAATGACTGTCGGACTTTTGCCCGTTACCGGAAAACCCTTACCCTTTCTCAGTTACGGAGGAAGTTTTCTTGTAACCTGTTTTGGACTGGTAGGTATTATTCTGAACGGTAATTCCGAACAAATTCCCCGGGTACCGACTTTTCGCTAAGTAATTGGACAAATCCCCTTTTCCCTTTAAATTCTGCCTATGTTAAAAGTCGTAGTAACAAATCGTCGAGCCTTTCATGATTATCATATCATAGAAACGTTTGAAGCAGGATTACATCTTACCGGATCGGAAGTTAAATCGATTCGTGAGGGAAAGATCAGTCTGAAAGAATCATACTGTTATTTTATGGAAGGTGAACTGTTTCTTCTCCAGTGTCATATTGCCACCTATTCTCATATCGGATATGAAGAACACGATCCCTTAAGGCCCCGTAAATTGTTGCTCCACAGAGATGAACTGCGAAAATTGAGAAAGAAAAAAGAAGAGGGCGGATTGACAATCGTACCTTTAAAAGTTTACTGGAGCAAGAATCATCTTAAAACTGAAATTGCTCTGGTTAAAGGGAAAAAGCTCTATGATAAACGGGACGATTTGGCCAAAAAAGAAACACAGCGCACATTAGAGAGAATGCTAAAAAACAGAAGGTAAGAAATGACAAAAATTCCCGGTTTGAATGAGCAGATGGATTTAATAAAAAAGGGATCAGAGGAAATTTTACCGGAAGAGGAACTGGTAAGAAAAGTGGAAAAATCCATTAAAACCCAAAAACCTTTACGGATCAAACTCGGGGCGGATCCAAGCCGGCCGGATTTACATATCGGACACGGTGTTGTATTGAATAAACTTCGGGAATTTCAGGATCTGGGGCATCAGGCGGTTTTGATTATCGGTGATTTTACGGCCATGATCGGAGATCCGTCGGGAAAAAGTAAAACACGCCCTGCTCTTACACTGTCGGAAACCCGTGAAAATGCACAGTCCTATTTTGATCAGGCAGGAATTATCCTTGACCGGGAAAGACTGGAAATTCACTACAATTCAGACTGGCTAAACAAACTCACATTTGAAGACGTGATTGTCTTGTCGTCAAAATATACAGTCGCCCGTATGCTGGAGCGGGATGATTTTGCCAAACGATACAGCGAAGGGATTGCCATATCGGTTCATGAATTGATGTATCCTCTGGCCCAGGCTTATGACAGTTATGCAATCCGGTCAGATATTGAAATCGGCGGAACCGATCAGAAATTCAACTTTCTGGTTGCCAGAGATATTCAAAGGGAATACGGTCAGGAGCCGCAGGTCATTCTTACGATGCCCATTCTTGAAGGGACAGACGGCGTGGAAAAAATGTCCAAATCTCTTGGAAACTATATTGCCCTTACGGATACCCCTGAAGAGATGTATGGTAAAACACTGTCAATACCGGATGAACTGATTCTACGGTATTTCACCTTGACAACGGGTTTGCCGCCGGATAAAATTGCCGGCGTAAAAAGCGATTTAGAGGCCGGAAAAAACCCCAGGGATGCAAAACATGATCTGGCGTGGCATATTACGCGGCGCTATTATTCTCCGGAAGAAGCCGATAAGGCCAGAGCTCATTTCAATCAGGTTTTTGTTAAAGGCGGCGCGCCTGATGATATGGAAGAATACACACCGGATGCAGATGAAACAATCCTGAAGATTCTTACAGCTTCCGGAATGGCTGAAACCGGTGCGGAAGCCAAACGGCTGATCAAACAGGGCGCCGTTTCTCTGGACGGAGAGAAAATGACAGATATGCTTGCTGTTCCTTCCTTTGCAGGGGAGGCTGTATTAAAAATCGGCAAACGAAAATTTCTCAAATTAAAAAAGTGAACAGATTTATATGCATTTAATTATATCCTGCCTCATTTTACTGCTCCTTATAATACCGGTTAACGGGTTGTCTGCTGATTATATATGGCCGACAAATGCCCCCCGATTGTTGAGCGGCACATTTGGCGAAACAAGAAGCAGTCATTTTCATTCAGGGATTGACATTAAAACATGGGCCCGGGGAGGTTACGAATGCTATGCTCCTGCAGACGGTTATATTGAACGGGTTGTTATCAGTCCGTCCGGATACGGGAAAGCCCTTTATATTCGACTTGATGATGACAGAATTGTTGTTTTTGCCCATCTTGATTCTTTCAGGGGAAGACTGGCATCCTGGATTCTTGGCGAGCAACAGAGGACAAAGAAGGTCTTTATTAACAAACGCTTTGAACCGGGCGAATTTTCCGTTCGAAAAGGGGATCTTGTTGCCTTGTCCGGCCATTCGGGAACAGTTGTTCCCCATATCCATTTCGAATTGCGAGATTCTTCAAACTATCCCATAAATCCTCTTCTGAATGGTTTTTCTATTGACGATAAGGTACCTCCCGAACCGGTAGAAATTGCTTTTATTCCCCTTACGCCGGAAACCCGTGTCAATGGTTCAAAAGAAGGGTTGATCTTTCCTCTGCGTGAAGAAGGAAAACAAAAATATGTGATTGGCGATACGGTGTACGTTCAGGGAACAGTGGGTGTAAGTTTAAAGGCCTGGGACAAAGGCAATTATCCCCATAACCGAAACGGGGTTTACTCCATAACCCTGTATCACAACGGGCGGGAGATTTTTGAATCCCGTTTTGACCGATTGGATTGGAATCAAACCCATTGGATGCACGAAGACCGGCATTATCGGCTTGCATACGAGGGAAATGGGGTTTTTTATACCCTTTATTCATTTAATTCAACACAGGATATGTCTTTTTACCGGAATGGTTCAAAAGGGCACCTGGAAATTACGGAAGGGATCCATAATCTGGTTATTCAGGTGCGGGATGCCAACGGAAACCGATCCGGTGTTCAGGTCATTCTGAAAGGTAAAGAGGCGTATGGTCAAGTTGTTCATGCTGACCGGGATGATGATAACATCATTGTTACAATTGACTCCCTTTTTGCGGAAAGGGAACCGGACGCTGATCTATTAATTGAGCGGTACAATCCGTACGGATTTAAGGAAGCAAACGTGCAGCGGGCTCTTTCAACGGCCGTGAATAACCGTTTAAAACTTAAGGCAAACCGGGATGAAAATTATGTGTTGTCCATTAAAGCCATCCCTCCGTTCCGTCCTGCAACCCAACCCTATTTGTTTTATCAATTCTCTCCGGAAGAACATCCCGGGCCGGAACTGGAAATCATTCCGCGCCACTTCTCTTCCGGATTGATGTTCGAAATTCTCTCAAACCGGGTCCTTCCATCTTCAATGCAAATTTCATTGGAGGGAGACAGCTGTTTGCCGCTGACCTGGGAAATTGTGGATGTTAACCGTGCCCTGACATCGATTATACCTCCGGATGTTTTCGAGAAATATCACAGTCTTAAGATTTATGAATATCGCCATCATGAATGGAACAGTATCTGGAATATTTCACCGGTTATAATCAGATCCGAAAATCGTAAATCTTTCCGGTCGGCAGATGATAAACTGGGAGTGATCATTCCTGAGAATACTTTTTTCAGGGATGTTGTTTCATGGATTCAAACTGAGAAATCCGGAGAAACCCCGGAAGGCGGTGAATTTGTTTCAGACCTCTATTCCCTGCATCCCATGGATCAGCCTCTTCACGGATCAATTAGTATTGCATTGAGGACAGATCCCACATGGCCATGGCATGAAGAAACAGGTTTGTATCGCAGCAACGGAGACGGGAAATGGTCCCTTGTTCAGGCTGATCCTGAAGAAGAAAGAGACTATTACCGGGCTTCCATCAAAACGTGCGGAACGTTTGCTTTATTGCGGGATTATGCACCGCCTGTCATTGAAAAAAGTTTCCCGGATAACGGCGGTCGTTATTCTTTAAAAGATCTTAAACGTGCCTGGTGTGAAGTGTCAGACAATCTGAGCGGAATAGATCCTTACAAAGCGGATGTAACCCTGAATGGGATATGGATGGTATATTATTACAATGCTCCAACAAAAGTTTTCACAATGGATTTTCCCTCAAGATTGACGCCGGGGGACCATACAATAACCTGGAAAATATGGGATAAAGCAGGCCACGAGCAGAAAAAAATCATTAAATTCACACTCATAGATTAATAATTGGTAAGCATGAATGAAAAACAACAATCATGATGATTTGATACGGGAAGCGGTGATCATTCGGGAGAAAGCCCATGCGCCTTATTCCCGCTTCAGAGTAGGTGCAGCACTCAAAGGAAAAAGCGGAAAGATTTTTTTAGGAGTTAATGTAGAAAGCAGTTCGTACGGACTGTCTGTCTGTGCAGAGCGGAATGCTGTTGCTGCGGCCGTAGCAAACGGGGAAAAGTCCTTTGAAGCCATAGCAGTCAGCAGTCTTGGCGGTGTGAGTCCCTGCGGCGCATGCCGGCAAGTCCTTTGGGATGTTTGTGGCGATATTCCGGTTATAATGATAGATGAGAACGGAGCCGTAACGCGCCAGATGAAAATGTCCGAACTTCTGCCGGCGGCCTTTGAAGAAAAGAACCTTGCTCATGAATGAGTCAGCATGTGTTGTGATTGGATTGGCGGGAGGTAGCGGATCGGGAAAAACATCCGTCGCCAAGGCACTTGCACGGGATTTTAAGGACAAGGGTGCTATTGTTATTGAGCAGGACTGGTATTACCGGAATATTCCCGATGATTCAAAAATCAATGTTACAGACTGGAACTTTGATCATCCTGATTCCGTGGAATTTCCCCTTCTGATCCATCACCTTAAGGAATTGCGGCAGGGTCGGGCAGTGGATGCTCCCCAATATGATTATTCTACCCATTCCCGGAAAAAAGAAACACGGCACATTCTTTCGCAGCCGGTCATTATTCTTGAAGGGATTTTGATCCTGGACAATCCGGAGGTCCGTCAATTAATGGACATTAAAATTTATGTAGACACCGATGCAGATGTTCGTTTTATCCGTCGTTTGCATCGTGACATTCACGAGCGGGGACGAAGTGTGGATAATGTTATTGCCCAGTATTATAAGACAGTTCGTCCCATGCATGAAACATTTGTGGAGCAGAGTAAAAAATATGCCGACATAATTATTCCGCAGGGGGCAGAAAATTATGTGGCGATTGATGTGTTAAAAACAAAAATCAAATGGTTATTAAGGGAAGCTCATGGTCGCTGACTGGTATCCTCATAAAGGGGGCTGGATCGAAGTGATTTGCGGAAGTATGTTCAGCGGTAAAACGGAAGAACTGATCCGCAGACTTCGCCGGGCACAAATTGCCAAGCAAAAGGTTGTGGTATTCAAACCGCGGATAGACAACCGGTATGATGATGAAAAAATTGTGAGTCACAGCAAGCTGCAACTCCCGAGTATTGTCATTGATAAACCGACCGATATATTACAGCATGCTGTTTTTGCTCAGGTAATAGGCATTGATGAAGTGCAGTTTTTTTCAAGTGATATTGTTGAAATTGTTCAGAAGCTCGCTGACAGCGGAAAACGTGTCATTATTGCCGGTCTGGATAAAGACTATAAAGGAAGGCCTTTTGATCCCATGCCGGATTTATTGTCCGTAGCAGAATATATCACAAAACCGCTGGCAATTTGTATGCGTTGCGGGGCTCCGGCCAATTATACTCAAAGAATAACAAGTTCGGATAAACTTGTGGAAGTAGGTGCGGATGAATCCTATGAAGCCCGCTGCCGTCACTGTTTTGAACCCCCAAAAGAAGATTGAAATGTCAAAATAAAGAGGTTTTACCATGAAGTTAATGAGTCTCTTTGGTATGATTTTGCTTTTATTTATTGCCTGGCTTATGTCTTATAATCGGAAAGCAATACAGATCAGAACAGTCATTTGGGGGATGGCTCTGCAATTTTTGTTTGCTGTTATTATCCTCCAGAAAAATGTGTTCAGTTTTGTGGGAATGGGTGTTCTTGCGTTTTTGATTGTTCTTTACCAGTTCAGGAATGAAATGCTGCAGCCCGATAATCGATGGAAAACAATTCTGAAAAGTGCAGGGTGGACCCTTATTTCCGGTTCTGTGTGGTTCTTTGTTTTTAAATATGTAAGCGGTGTTCTGGTGCTCCTTCTGCTTTTGGCCGGAATTATCCTTTTCAGGAAACTGAAAAATGTTTCATTCGCACAAAGAATTTCCCTGCAATTTATAATTGCCTTGTTTGCTTTGCCTGTTAGCAAAGGGTATTACGGTCAAATAATTTTTCACTCATTCAGTGATAAAGTTGCAGAATTTCTTAACATGTCAAATTATGGCGCTGCTTTTCTCTTCGGGAACCTGGTTGAAGCACAATATTTTTTCCCCGGTGTTGATACCTGGCCCGGATTTGGCTATCAGTTTGCATTTAAGGTATTGCCCACAATCGTCTTTTTTGCTGCATTTATGAGCATTCTTTATCATCTGGGCATCATGCAGAAAATCATTGTAGCCATGGCCCGGTTCATGCAATGGACCATGGGGACTTCCGGAGCGGAGACCCTGAGCTGTTCTGCAAATATTTTTGTCGGTCAGACAGAAGCGCCCCTTCTGGTCAAACCGTTTATTAAAGATATGACCAACAGTGAACTGTTGACAATTATGGTGGGTGGTTTTGCAACGATTGCCGGCGGTGTTCTGGCCGGATTTATCGCTATGGGAATTAATGCGGGACACCTCATCGCCGCAAGTGTTATGTCTGCGCCTGCGGCTCTTGTGATCAGTAAAATTATTTATCCTGAAAAGGAGGTTTCCAAAACTGCCGGTGAAGTGGAAATGCCCGAGATTTCCAAAAATGCAAACGTCATTGATGCGGCAGCATCAGGAATTACTGACGGTTTGAAACTGGCGGTCAATGTTGGTGCCATGCTTTTAGGCTTTATTGCCCTGATTGCAGTCATCGACGTTATTCTGAATTGGCTGGATATGTTGATAGACGGGAAATTATTGGGCGGTGCGATCTACGAATATACGGCAAGAACCGTATCATCGCCCATTACAAGAGAATATGCCGGAATTTTTCCCGGATCCTTAAAAACACTTTTCGGAAACCTGCTTAAACCGTTGGCTTATGCCATGGGTGTGCCCTGGGGTGAAGCACATCTGGTTGGGAATCTTTTAGGTATTAAACTTTCTCTGAATGAATTTGTGGCTTACGGTAATCTGGGTACATACATACATAACAATTTATTGAGCGAACGGGCTCAGGTCATTTCGACCTATGCTCTGTGCGGATTTGCGAATTTCTCCTCCATCGCCATTCAGCTGGGAGGTATCAGCGCCTTGGCTCCGGGAAGACGAGCTGACCTTTCCAGAGTGGCTCTCAAAGCCATGTTCGGCGGTGCGCTGGCAAGCTGGACGACAGCCACACTGGCAGGAATTCTATTATAAAGAATTAAGAATTAAGAATTAAGAATTAAGAATTAAGAATTAAGAGTTAAGAATTAAGAATTAAGAATTAAGAATTAAGAGTTAAGAATTAAGAATTAAGAGTTAAGAGTTAAGAATTAAGAATTAAGAGTTCGGCCGGGGCAGAGCGGTTCGGACCGGCTTTTGAATTTATCACTCAAACAAATAATTTTATTGCCATGATCAGAATTGCCGAAGCTAGGATGACTTTAATAATTTTTTCGCCGCTGCGGATTTGTACTTTCACGCCGATATAGGCACCGACGCCATTACCTAACCCCAGGATCAGTCCGTACAGCCAGTTTACATTGCCGCTGATTGCAAAGATCAGCAGTGCGGGAATGGTATAGATCATCACAATAAAGACCTTATGCATATTCACATAGATAAGGTTTAGTTTCAGGATATGGTATAGAGCAGCCATTAAAAGAAAACCGACCCCCACCTGTATAAACCCGCCATATAAACCGATGAAGAAAAGGACAAACAAAGCCGGTTTACGATGTTCAGGACTGGATTCGATCCGGTTGTAGTTTATATTTCTTTGAGGAATGATCATGGTAATAACGATACCCAGCATGACAAAGGCCAGAATTCTTTGAAACCACACATCATCAATTCTCAGAGACAGAATAGAGCCCAAAATTGCACCGGGAAGTGTTACGGCAGAATAGAGAAGACTCTCTTTCGCATTGTGTACGGATTGATTTCTGAAGGATGAAACCGCAAAAATGTTCTGCATCAGAATACCCACGCGATTTGTACCATTGGCCATTGCACTATCCAGCCCTAAAAAAATCAATGCGGGAAGTGTGAGGGTGGATCCGCCACCGGCATTCACATTAATAAATCCGGCGGCAAGACCTGTGAGTCCGAGTAAGACAATTTTCCATATTTCATTCATAAAACCAAAATCCTGTCCTCTAATTCAGTTGTCGGAGCGGCTTATAAAAGAGTGCTGCTCCGCCTGTCGCAGCAGCGAGCAGACCTATATAAACAAAGAGGTCTTTTACCGGAATAAATTCAGTGACCACACCCGTAAGAGCCGTTGATATTGCCGTGAGTCCTACGACGGATATGGCTATCAGACTGAAAAATCGACCTTGTAAATGATGGGGGACCCGTTTCTGAACGATTGTTGTGCGTCCTACTATAATCAGCGGAATAAAAAGGGCATGGAAAAAAATAATTCCCCAGAGTGATTGAACCGATCCGGACCATTTAACCGGGACATACGTAAGTCCATCCATGATTATGCCAAAAATCAACATGGTTCCGAGCGGGATCTTTTTCCCCCATTTCATGAGGAAAAGGGATGTAACAATCATGCCCAGAGATAAAAACGTTTCACTGAGAGCCCAGTCTGTAGCCGAGCCGCCAAACACATCTTTAACGAGAATGGCAACGCCAACGATAGCCGGTCCCATGATAAAAAGGTTATCCACAACAGTGATGATTAAAAGCCAGACTAAAACAGAGTCTTTTCTAAGAATATCCGTAATTTCTCTCAGACTTCGAATATCCAGAGATTGAAGGCGAATTTCCTTTTCTCGGGGCGGATGGCTCATGAAGAGGCCGATAAGAAAAGCGATAATAAATAAAATACCGATTAAAACAAAAACCCGGATGGCACCCATAACATCAATAAGAAACCCTGCCAATACAGGACCAAGGACAAATGCGACCTGGATGGTCATCTGGATAATCGTGTTTCCCCGGAGTAGCAAATCTTCTGGAAGATAAAGGGGAATAAGTGAATCCCGTGACGGATTGTAAAATGCAGCGACACTGGTTAAAATAAATGCACTGATTCCCATTAATGTTATCGTCAGTTTTTCAAAGGCATACAAAAGCGGGATAACTATAACAATCAGAGATTCCAAAAAACAGACCCACCGAATAATTCTCACTTTGCTTCTGCCGTCGGCAAATATTCCGGCAGGCAGACTGAATATGAGAAAAGGCAGATAGACTGCTGAAGCCAGCAATCCGGTTGTTTGACGTGAACCGGTGATTTCCAGAACCGCCCAAATCAGGGATACCTGAAACAGAGCATGGGCAAACTGAAAAAAGAATTGATTGACAGTCAGTGGAAAAAAAGATTTTCCAAAATTTGTTTTTTTGGTCAACATGTGCGAATTTAACGGAAGTTTGATGAAAAATAAAAAATAAACCGGAGGAATACATGTCCCGACGCATTGTTATTGCCCACAGTCCCGATTCAGATGATGCTTTTATGTTCTATGCGTTTGCTGCTGGAAAAGTTGACACGAAAGGGTATGAGTTTGATCATTATCTGAATGATATTCAAACATTAAATTCAAAGGCGGAAAAGGGCTGTTATGAAATTTCAGCCATATCCATACATGCCTATCCTTATGTGTCCGATAAATATGAACTCATGACCTGCGGTGCCAGTATGGGTGATAATTATGGTCCTATGGTGATAACAAAAAAAAACATATCCCCCGAAGAACTAAGCACCAAGACCGTGGCAGTACCGGGGCTTAAAACATCTGCGTATCTGGCCTTGAAATTATGGAATCCCGACATCCGAACGATTGTTATGCCCTTCGATAAAATAATGGAAGCGGTTGAACAGGGGAATGCAGAAGCAGGACTGATCATTCATGAAGGACAGTTGACCTGGAAAGAAAGGGGATTACACTCTGTCGTGAATCTGGGAGAATGGTGGTATGACTATACCGGGGGACTTCCCCTGCCGCTTGGAGGAAATGTTGTCAGACGGGATCTTGGGGAAAAAACCATCCGGGATCTTAATGATATTCTTCGTGAAGCAATTCGTTATTCTATTGAACACAAAGAAGAAGCACTCCGTTATGCCATGACGTATGCGGGAGAATTAAGCCGTGAAAAGGCAGGTACATTTGTTTCCATGTATGTTAACGATCTGACCATTGATTACGGCGAACGGGGAAGGGAAGCTGTCCGGCGGTTTTTGGACATGGCTGCAGAGAGGGGCATTATAAAAACAGTAGCCGGTAGCCGGTAGCCGGTAGCCGGTAGCCGGTAGCCGGTAGCCGGTAGTCAGTAGCCGGTAGTCAGTAGGGTGTGTTGCTTTTGTTTCAG
>NPIE01003692.1_pt1 | contig 54163 bp, 67 predicted proteins | sample 8637661 | NCBI WGS metagenome assembly NPIE01 (sample SAMN07420842, study PRJNA396082) | bioreactor metagenome | isolation source: sample BA12 brine-fed electro-methanogenic bioreactor BA | place: Japan: Kochi | collected 2016-12-09 | reverse complement strand
AAAAGTTGCAGATAACAGTGGTGCAAGGATGGCTAAGATAATAGGTATTCCTGGGGCATCTCGAAGAAGATATGCCACCGTAGGTGACATAGTGGTTGTTGCTATTCAAAAAGCACTTCCAAACTCTGGAATAAAAAGACATGAAGTTATGAAGGGAGTAATAGCAAGGACACACAAAGAGATCGGAAGAAAAGATGGCACTTACTTAAGATTTGATGACAACGCTTTAGTTATAATAGATCCTAAAAATAAAGCTCCTAAGGGAACAAGAATTTTTGGACCTGTAGCTAGAGAGTTAAAAGAAAGGGGTTTTGACAAGATCGTTTCATTAGCACCCGAGGTACTTTAAAGAAATAAAAATTATGAATATTAAAAAAGGAGATACAGTAAAAATATTATACGGAAAAGAAAGAGGTAGAAGAGGACCTGTGGTTGCTGTCGATCCTAAGAATGAAAGAGTTATTGTAGAAGGATTAAATCTCTACAAGAGACATCTTAAGGGAGATGGTAGAACAAGAACTTCGGAGATAGTGACAATAGCGAAACCATTTCCTATCTCAAAAGTTATGCTAGTATGTCCATCTTGTGATAAGCCAACTAGAGTCGGAATTAAACAAGAAGGAGATAAGAAGGTAAGGGTTTGTAAGAAGTGTGGAAAAGAAATAATAGATGGGAAATCAATGAAGAATGAGACTGAAAAGAAGGAAGAAAAGAAAGAGACGAAGAAAAAACCAACAAAGAAGGATGCTCCTAAAAAAGAAACTGAGAAGAAGGAAACAACCAAGAAGACAACAAAGAAGAGTACAAAATCTAAATCAGAAAGCAAAAAATAATGGCTAGATTGAGAGAAGAATATAACAAAACAATAAAGAAAGAGATAATGAAAGAGAAAGGGTATAAGAACCCTATGGAAGTCCCTACTCTTGAAAAGATTGTAATAAATGTTGGAGCAGGAGAAGCTGCAGAGAACAGTGCTGCATTAGATGAGATAGTTGAAATGGTAACCCTTATATCTGGTCAGAAACCATTAGTAAATAAGGCTAAGAAAGCAATCTCTGCATTTAAAGTAAGACCAGGAATGGAAATAGGCGTATCTGTAACATTAAGAGGGGAGAAAATGTGGGAGTTCTTTGACAAGCTAGTAAATATAGCTTTGCCAAGAACAAAAGACTTTAGGGGATTAAGCCCTAACTCTTTTGATGGTGCAGGTAACTATTCAATAGGAATAGAAGATCATACAGTGTTTATTGAAATCGATCCTAACTCTGTTACAAAAGTAAGAAGTTTGCAAGTTACAATCGTAACTACAGCAAAGACAGATGAGGAAGGTAAGAAGCTTTTAGATAAATTTGGTTTTCCTTTTATAAAAGATGTCCACAGCAGCTAAAGAATACAAAGCAAAGAAATTGAAAGAGACCTCTAAGTACACTACTAGAGTCTATAACAGATGTAATAGATGTGGGAGATCTAGGGCTTATCTTAGACACTATGGTTTATGTAGAATATGCTTTAGAAAATTAGCAACAGAGGGTAAAATACCTGGAGTTAAGAAATCTATTTGGTAAATTAATTAATAGAAGATAAGAATGAACGACCTAATAGCAGATATGCTGATAAGAATAAAAAATGCAATTATGAGAAAGAAGGACTCTGTAGAAGTTCTGAATACTAAGATAAATAAAAATATCTTAGAAGTAATGAAGAACGAAGAGATGATTGAAGACTTTGAGGAGAAAGAGAGAATGATAGAAGTTGCTCTTAAATATGATGAAGGGGAACCTGTTATTATTCACTTAGAAAAAGTTAGTAAACCAGGACAGAGAATATATGTATCCTCTAACGAGATAGTTCCCGTTATGAATGGAAGAGGAATCTCTGTCATTAGTACTTCTAAGGGAATAATGACTGGTGCAATGGCTAAGAGCCAGAATCTTGGTGGCGAATTTATATGTAAAATTTGGTAATAAACAGATGTCTAGAATAGGATTACAAGAAATTACAATTGAAGAAAAGGTAGAGGTGAAGTTAGAGGACAGAACAGTTACTGTAACTGGACCTTTAGGAGAGATAAAAGTCGGTCTTCCTGAAGACTTAGATGTTGTAATCAAAGATAACATCATAAACGTTATCGCAAAGGGCGATAGTAAACAGACAAAATCAAACCATGGAACATACAGAGCCCTTATACAGAACGCTGTAACAGGAGTTAAAGAGGGATACAGCAAAGGACTAGAGCTCGTAGGTGTCGGATACAGAGCTAGAATGGAAGGTGGCAAATTAGTAATGAGCCTTGGACTAAACCATCCAGTAGAGTTCGAAGCTCCCGAGGGAATACAAATAGAAGTTCCAGAAGAAACAAAAATAATTGTGAAGGGACATGACAAACAGAAAGTCGGAGAATTTGCAGCAAAGATCAGAGAAGTAAGAAAACCAGAGCCTTACAAAGGAAAAGGAATAAGATACCAAGATGAATATGTCAGAAGAAAAAGCTCTAAATCTAATCTAGGAGCTGAGAAATAAAATAAGAAAACATTAAGGATATTAAGATGGCTAAGAGCAAAAGAGAACAAAGAGGAAGAAGAAAATTACACATAAGAAAGAATGTGTATGGAACAGCTGAAAAGCCTAGGGTTTTTGTATTCAAAAGTAACAGATATTTCTACGCTGGGATAGCAGACGACGACAAGAATGTAGTTGTTAAATCTTTTATGGCAAAGAAAAACAGTGATGATATAATAGCCATGGCTAAGAAATTTGCAAAAGAGGCTGGGAAGTACGAGTCAGTTGTTTTTGACAGAAGTGGGTATAAATACCATGGTTTAGTAAAAACTTTTGTAGAAGAGTTAAGAAAACAAAAAGTTAAAATTTAGGAAAAATAAGATGCAAAGAGATAATAGAAATGACAATAGAAGAGATAACAGAGAAAGGAGTAAATATGACAAGAAGGCTCTTCCAATAAGAAGGGTTGCTAAAGTGACAAAAGGAGGAAGGAGATTAAGATTCAGTACTGTTGTAGTAGTAGGAGATAGAAAGGGCTCTGTAGGAGTTGCACTTGGTAGAGGTTCCGATGTTAAAAGTTCTATAGATCAAGGAGAGAGATTAGCAATAAAGTCTATGAAGAAGATAGAACTTGTTGGAGATACTATTCCTCATGAGATTGAACATAAGTATGGTGCTGCAAAGGTTCTTTTAAGACCAGCAAGACCAGGTACTGGAATTATCGCAGGTTCGTCTGTTAGAACTGTTCTAGACCTAGCAGGGGTAGACAATGTATACGGTAAGATACTAGGTAGTAACGAACCAAATGCTAATGCTTACTGCACTTTTCAAGCGCTTCAGAGGCTAAGAAAAGGCAGAGTTTTAAGGAAGATGAGTAAAATGCGAGATAGAATTGCTCTCAAGGAGGAGATGGACAAAGAGAAACAAGCAAAGGAAGAGAAAAAGAGGAAAGAGAAGAGAAAAGCAAAAATGTCCCAGTCTGGAAGGAAGGGGAACGATTCAAGCAGAAAACCATCAAGAAAAACTGCAAAGAAGAGTGCACCTAAAAAAGATAAAGTAACTAAGAAAGAATAATGTATTCAGAAAATATTCCTAAAAGAAAGGGAAAGAAAAATAAAGGAAAAAGATTAGGTAGAGGATATGGTTCAGGTGTAGGTGGACATACCGTTGGTAGAGGAACGAAGGGTCAAAAATCAAGATCAGGTCATAAGTCATTGGTTGGTTTTGAAGGAGGGAATGTTCCATTCTTCAGAAGAATGCCAAAGTATGGGGGATTTAAGAGTAGATCAAAGATAAACACACAGGTTGTAAATGTAGGAACCTTATCTGACAATTTCAAGTCAGGTGCAAAAGTAACGGTAGATACACTAAAGGAAAAAGGACTAGTTAGAAAAAATGCCCAGGAAGTCAAAATTTTAGGCAAAGGGGAAATAAAAAAGAAAATTACCATAGAGGGAATTAACATATCTCCTGCTGCAAGAGAGAAGGTAGAAAAAGCCAGTGGGAGTGTAAAATAGGCTTTAGCAAATGAACAAGACAATAGAAAAGATCAAATCAATATTTAAGACTAAGGAAATTAGGAAGAAAATATTCTTCTCTATGGCGATTCTCGTTATATACAGGCTCCTTTCTGCGATTCCTGTTGCTGGTATTCCTGCGGAAGCTATAGTTCAACTATTCGAAGGAACTGGTTTAGGAGATATACTCTCAACAGTTTCTGGAGGAGTATTAGAAACTGCTTCTATAGTAGCAATAGGACTAACCCCTTACATCAATGCCTCAATCATATTCCAGCTTCTTGGTACAGTAATTCCTCAACTTGAGGAATTGAATAAAGAAGGTGCAGAAGGTAGAAGAAAGATCTCTATGTATACACGCTTAGTAACAGTTCCTTTGGCTATTCTTCAGTCATTTGTAATATATTCCACATTAAGAGGCTTTGGTCTTATTGAAGGTCTAGGTACCTTAGAGTTAATAACAATGTCAGCAACCTTAACTGCAGGATCCATTATAATGATGTGGTTTGGAGAGCTTCTCTCAGAAGATGGAATAGGTGGTGGATCATCTTACCTCATTATGTTGGGAATACTTTCTGGAATTCCTGGGACACTTAGGTCGAACTTTGTAACAATGGATGGATTTCAGAAAGGTATTTTCATAGCATTTTCTCTGATACTAATAGTTGCAGTTATAGTAGTAACCCAAGCGGAGAGACAGATAAAGATACAATACTCTCGGAGAGTAAGAACAGGTGGTGCTATGGAGAGCTACCTTCCCATAAAGCTTACTCAATCTGGAGTTATGCCAGTAATCTTCGCTATGTCCTTCTTATCTTTCCCTCAGTTAATCGGGAAATTTCTTTTAAGTAGAGACCTCAGTCCTATGGTTATGGATATAACAGAGAAGATAATGACACTTTTAGAAAACCCTTACGTATTTAATGGAATATCCTTTGTTTTAATAATCGCTTTTTCCTTTTTCTACCTTACTGTTGTTTTTAAAACAGATGACATTGCTGAAAACCTTCAGAAGCAGGGAGCGTTTATCCAAGGTATCAGGCCTGGACAGAGCACCTCACAGTATCTCAGGGGAGTTAGCTTCCGCTTAGCTGCTGTGGGCAGTGTATTCTTAGCCTTAATATCCATCCTCCCAGATATCCTTGTTAGATTAGGTCTCGTCCCCTCCGTAATATTCTCTGGAACTGGGCTTTTAATTGTTGTAGGAGTAATCTTGGACATGAAGAGAGAGGCAGAGTCTATGCTAACCGTTAGGAGCTATGACAAATACCTTTAGTATGTGCAATTTCTGTTTGTTAACAATACTATTCTAGACTTTTTCTCAAAATTTAATATTCTATAGGTTTAACAGGGTTATTGAAATTTTCTAAAAAGGTTAAAAAGTAATAATCTATTAGTTCTTGATTTGTAAAGAAGAAGGGGTATTTAGTTGGCGAACCTATATCATATAAGTTTTCCTTAATATATTGTGAGAGAACCCTCAACTGCAAGGAATCTGTTACAAGCTTGTATTGATATGTTCCCTGGAATAAATGTCCAGAGAGAGAGTATTTCATATTAAAATACTTTGTATACCCTAGGCCGATCCTTTGCATAACTTTTCCAATAGAGTTAGGACCTTTGCTTTGAGTTAGAAGATGGTAATGATTGGGCATTATACAAAAGCATAAAAGATCAAAATGGTTTTTTTGGAAAGAATCTTTTATCAGATTATGAAGAAAGGCATAATCCTCGAACTCCTCACAAATATTTTGTTTTCTATTCCCACGGTTGTATATGTGTAAAAGATTTTTCTTCTTTCTTTCCTCTTTTTTAGACATATTTACTTCTATCACACCGGTATTAATTAGAGATTAAGTAGAAATATTTTGATGCCCCTATAGAATATTAAATCTTCCCTGTTTATCCTCTATAGTCGTTTATGCTACAATGTTTTTAATAAACTTTGATGTGTTTTGGAAAATGATAATTCTCTTTCATGGCCCCTCGGGTAGTGGTAAAGATACCCAAGTAGATCTTCTTGTTAAGAAATATGGCTTTGAAAAAATTGGAACAGGAGAGATGTTTAGAAAGATGTATGAGAAAGGTGATTCAGATGCTATTGAGGCTCATAAATATTATTCAAAGGGACAATTTGTTCCTAACGATTTAACATACAAGATGTTTGAGAAATATTTAGACAACTTCGATCCAAACAAAGATTGGGCCTTTGTCTCAGTAGTTAGAGATGTTGGACAGATACCTCTTTTTGACAAGCTTCTTGAAAAGAAGAACAAGACCTTAGATTATTTTATTCACTTTGTTCTTAGTGAAGAGGCAGCAATAGAGAGAAGATCTTTAAGATGGACATGTCCTAAGTGTGAAATTACTTATCATGAGAAGCATAAACCTGAAAAGAAAAAGGGATATTGTGATAGATGTGGGACAAAGTTAATTCAGAGAGAGGATGACACTCCAGAAAAGACCAGAAGCCTTATTCAGGAATACAATAAAACAATAGAACCTATCCTAGAAGAATACCGTAACAGAGGTATTTTAGTAGAGATAGATGCATCTCCTACTATAGAGGAGATTCATAAGGAAGTAATTAAGGTATTAAACTTGTAAAATCCCCTCTTTTTTGTTATTCTTTCTCTGCTTATTCGTCAGATGTAAGAAATTTGCCGATGTTTAACTATTTTTGTTGAATTAAAGGCACTCCTTTGATATAATTCTGAAGGTTCTATTTACATTCAGATAGATAAGTATTATATGAAAGAAAGTAAAAAAGTTTTTGAATTTGATGGAATAGTTAAAGAGTGTTTACCAAATACCCAGTTTGTAGTAGAAATAGAGGTTGATGGGGAGAAGCACGATGTAACAGGATATCTGTCTGGAAAGATGAGAATGCATTACATAAGGATAATTGTAGGAGATAAGGTAAGAATAGAAATGACTCCCTATGACAAGAATAGGGGAAGAATAACTTATAGATATATGGATTAATAATTATGAAAGTTCAGGCTTCTGTAAAAAAAAGATGCCCAGATTGTTATGTCGTTAAGAGAAAAAGACGAGTGTATGTCTATTGTAAAAAAAATCCTAAGCATAAGCAAAGGCAGGGTTAATATTAAATTTATTTTTGTATATAAATGGCAAGGGTAGCAGGAATTGAAATACCAAATGATAAGAGATTATGGGTCTCCATAATGAATATCTATGGTATTGGTGAGAGTAGAGCTAAGGAGTTATGTGAGGCCACAAAGTTAGACAAAGATAAGCTTGTTAAGGATATGACCGAAGCGGAGATAGATGTAGTTAGAAAATATATCGAGGAGAATTTTAAGGTAGAGGGAGAACTAAGGCAGGGTGTCTTTAGAGATATTAAAAGATTAAAAGATATTCGTTCTTACAGAGGAATTAGACATAAGTTAGGATTACCTGTCCGAGGTCAGAGAACTAGACATAATGCTAGAACAAGGAAGGGTAAGAGCTTACCTGTTGGGGGACTTAAACGTAAATTAGAAAAGACATAAAAATTATGGCAGTAACAAAGAAGACTAAAAAAACGGAGAAGACAAAGACAAAATCAAAGAAGAGAACAGTTACAACGGGGGTTGTTACAATACAGTCAACTTTTAACAACACAATCATAAGCATCACAGATACTGAAGGAAATGTTTTAGGGCAGGGTAGTCCAGCAAGGGTTGGATACAAAGGTGCTAGAAGAAGTACCGCTTTCGCAGCTACAAAGGCGGCTGTAGAGGTTGCTGAAAGAGTTATGAAGAAATATGGACTAAAAGAAGTGAAGGTTTTTGTTAAAGGACCAGGATCAGGTAGAAATGCAGCTGTTAAGGGTTTGGATTCTGCAGGATTAAGAATAACGATGTTAGCAGATAGGACACCTATTCCACATAACGGATGCAGACCAAGAAAAGCACCTAGAAAGTAATAAATATATTTTGATAAGAATTAAATAAAAATGGGAAGATATACAGGACCAAAAGAAAAACTCAGTAGAAGAGAAGGAGTAAACTTACATCTGAAAGGTGCAAGATCTTTTTCTGACAAAAATGGTTTGGCAAGGAAGCCATTCCCTCCAGGTCAACATGGAAACAAGAGGAGGGCTAGGTTGTCTAACTATGGTTTTCAGTTAAGAGAGAAGCAGAAAGTTAAAAGAACCTATGGCTTAAGAGAGAAGAAGATGAAGAATACATTTAAGGAAGCAGATAGGAGATCAAAGTTATATGATACAGAGAAAGGGTTAGAGTTTTTGAGGCTTCTAGAGTTGAGATTGGACAATGTAGTATATCTAGCTGGCTTAGCCCCTTCTAGACCTGCTGCAAGGCAATATGTCACACATGGACACATAAAGTTAAATGGTAAGAAGATGAATATTCCTTCTCTAGAATTGAAAGAAGGTGATTCAGTAGAATTGACAAAAGCAAAGTTGGCTCCAGCTGAGAAGTTTTTTGAAACTCCAGATTGGATAGAAACTAAAGGAGCAAGTTGTAAAATTGCAAGACTCCCTGTAAGGGAGGATATAGACGAGGGAATAAAGGAGAACTTAATAATTGAGTTCTATTCTAGATAATTTTAAATTACATATAAATGGAAGCATTTAAAGATATAAAAGTCACCATTAAAGAAGAGAAAGATAACTACGGATTATTCGAAGTATCCCCACTTCCAAGAGGATATGGTCATACTTTGGGAAATTCATTAAGAAGAATTCTTTACTCTAGTCTTAGAGGAACAGGTGTCACAGCAGTTGAAATAAAAGGTGTAGATCATGAATATTCTACATTAGATGGTGTAAAAGAAACCGTAGTAGATATAATTCTCAACCTTAAAGAGATCAAATTCAAGACAGAATTAGATGAAGTATTCAAGTGTAAATTAGAGGTTAAAGGAAAGAAAACAGTAACCGCAGGAGACATAGAAGTTAAGGGAGATTTAGAAGTAGTAAACAAAGATTTAGTAATTGCAGAATTAACAGATGCTTCTTCTGAATTAAAGATGGAAATAACAGTAGAGTCTGGAGTGGGATACAAAAGAGCAGAAGATGCAGAGAGAGAGCCTGTAGGATTAATCCCTTTGGATTGTGACTTCACCCCTATTGAAAGAGTAAGCCTCAGTGTAGAACAAGCCCGTAAGGGACAGGAGACTGACCTAGACGCAGTTTTACTTGGAGTAACTACGGACGGAAGTATTGAACCTAAGGAAGCTTTAGTTGAATCTTCAAAGATTCTCCAAGAGTTTGCAGGAAAGGTCATGATAGCAATGGGAATGTCCCAGAAGGAAGTTGAAGAATTGGCAGAAGAGGCAAATACACCAGAAGAGATGGAAGAGGAGGCAAAAGAGGAAGAGGATGAAATAGGAAACTGGAAGATAGAAGATTTACCAATATCCAAGAGATCGAAGACAGGACTTCTAACAGGAGGATTCAAAACAGTAGGAGACCTTAGAAACGCAACTGCTACAGAATTACTTAACCTCCCAGGATTTGGAAATAAGTCCTTAAACGAGGTCGTAGAATTACTATCTGAATACGGAATAAACATAAAAGGAGTTTAATATATCTAAAAGAGACTTATGTACAAGAGAATTAAAAGAGCAAAATTAGGGAGAAAGAAATCACACAGAGAATCTCTTATAGACAATCTCTTAAGGTCTCTTTTTGACCATAACTATGTTGTAACAACTACAACCAAGGCTAAGGTCTTAAAGAAGAATGCAGAATCTTTAATAGAAGTTGGGAAAAAGAAAGGAAACGACCTTGAATTTATTAGAAAACTCAACAATGTATTAGGAAAAGAAAGTATAGTAAAGAAATATCTAGAATATATTAAGAAAGATAAGGCAGGTGTAGGTTTTGTTAGAGTAGGATTTAGAGATGGAGACAATGCAGAATTATCTAGAGTTTACCTTTTAGGACTAGACAAGAAGAAATCTGTAGCTCCTAAGTCTAAGAAGGAAGATACCAAGAAGAAAGACGATATAGAGGAAGCAGAAAAGAAAAATCCTCTAAAGATTAAAGAAGAAACACCCGTTGGTCTTAAGAAGAAAGTAGATAAAACAGCAGTAATTAAAAAGAGTGGCACACGACCTCAAGCTCGTGCAGGCCTTTAATTAATAGCAAAGAAATATGAAATATAAAACAACATGGACTAAAAAAGAAGATATAAAGAGAGATTGGTACATCGTAGATGTTAAGGATCAAATCCTTGGAAGAGCTGCTACAAGAATAGCATCCCTTCTAATTGGTAAAGATAAACCCGAAATAGTTCCTAATGTAGATTGTGGTGACTATGTTGTTGTAATAAATAGTGATGAAGTCAAATTAACCAGAGGAAAAGAGAAAAAGAAAATGTATTACAGACACTCAGGATACCCTGGTGCTTTGAAAGAAACAAGATTTGATGAGCAATTAGAAAAGGATTCAAGACAGATAATTGTTGATGCAGTAAAGAACATGTTGCCACAGAACAAATTAAAGGACAAAAGGATTACTAGACTAATAGTATACAAAGGACCTGAGCACAAAAACGCAGCTCAGAAACCTACAGAGATTAAATTATAAAGTACTAAATGGTGAAGAAATATACAGAAGGTATAGGAAGAAGAAAAACCTCGACAGCAAGAGTAAGGATATACCAGGGAGATAGTGCTTCTACTGTTAATGGAGTTGCTATTTCTGAATACTTTTCTGCAAGGAAAGACGCCGAGAAGATTGTAAACAGGCCTTTAATAGTTGTTGGTTTGGAAGGTAAATACTACTTTACTGCTAAAGTTTCTGGAGGTGGAATTACAGGACAGCTTGAATCAGTTCGCTTAGGATTAGCAAGAGCCCTATACGAAATGGATCCAGAGCTTAAGAGTGTATTGAGAAAGGAAGGTCTTGTAACAAGAGATCCTAGGGCGGTAGAGAGGAAGAAATACCATCACCTTAAAGCTAGAAAGAAGCCTCAGTTCTCAAAGAGATAGGAGGTTGCTCGTGCTCTTGTTTACTCTGCTAAATCAATAGGAAATTTCTTAATCTGGGTTGTTGTATTCTCTCCGTTAATTGCAATAATTGTTGTTCCAATAGTCTTACTTAAAAAAAGAACCAAAAAATAGTATAATAGTACTGCGCAAGTACTACTAGATGATTGCGCTTGCTTTTTAAAAGTAAGTGAGGAAAGTCCGGACTCCATGTCAGTCTCAAACATATTGAGATAGGAGCCAACGAGAGTTGGAAGGGAGTAATCTTTTGGAGAAAAGGGCAACAGAAAGTTATACCGCCTCGCTAACTTATAGTTAGTGAGGTAAGGGTGAAATGGTAGTGTAAGAGACTACCGGGTATTGTAGTAATACAATATCGCGTGGTAACCCCCTCCTGGAGCAAGGTTGAACCGCATAGACAGATAATCATCGTTATACAGAATTCGGCTTATTGTGTACTTGCGCATTATTTTAAAATGGTCTGAACCCTATTTAGGAACTCTTTCTCATTAGTCTTAGATTTCCCTTCTAACTGAAATCTTTTTACCCTTAGAGCTAACCTAGGATCTTTAGTAGCAAATAGGACCATATCATCTTTAGAAAATATGTCCCCAGGTGTTTTATTGTGTTCAGTATTAATTAATTCAGCTTCAAATATTTTAATCCTCTTACCCGCAAGCGAATCTTGAAGAGTCTCTGGGAGAGTAGTCCACGCAACAGGCCATGGAATCAATGCCCTAACCATTCTCTCTATGTATTCAGGTTCATATTCTTCCCAAAGTATCTCAGCATTCTCCTTAGATATATCTTTTTGCCAGCAATATGTAGCTTCTTCACCATTCTGCTTAACAGGAGTAATATTCCCAGCAATCCAATCTTTCAAAGTTGGGATTAAGACCTCAGTTGTTCTCTTCACCAATCTTTGTCTAAGTGTAATGTTTGTATCATCTTCTCTAATCTCCTCTTTAAATATCTTTAGAATATCCCCTTCGTCTAATCCTTCACTCATAAGCATTATTGATATTCCTGTTTCTTTATCTCCTTCTAAAATTGCTTTCTGAATAGGAACAGCCCCTCTATATTTAGGAAGTAAGGAGAAATGTATATTTATACAACCATACTCTGGGTAATCTAAAAATTCTTTAGGAATAATCTCTCCAAAAGCTTTACAGATAGCAATCTCTGGCTTATATTCTTCCAAAACCTTAATATAGTTCTCTTTCTTCTTTTCAGTATGAACAACAGGAATATCATTCTTTAGGGCATATTTCTTGACTTCACTAGGTGTTAATTTCTGTTTTCTCCCAACAGGCTTGTCTGGGGTAGTTATCACACACACAACATCAAAGAAGGGATCCTTGTGTAAAACTTTAAGAGTTTCTAAAGATTCCCATGCTGTACCTAAAAATATTGTTTTCATACTCCAATTTTACTCAATTAATGCCTAAATTGCTATATAATACACCTGTAACTATGAAAATAGATGAATTCAAATACAATTTGCCAGAGGAATTAATTGCACAATACCCTCCAGAAGAAAGAGGAACGAGTAATCTCTTAGTTTTAGATAGAGAGAATGGAAAATTCGAAGACAGAAAATATTACAATGTCTCAGACTATATTAAAAAAGGTGATGTAGTAGTTCTAAATGAGACGAAGGTCTTAAATTCTAGAACATATTTTTTAACACCAAAAGATAAGAGGGTAGAGGTTCTCTTTCTGGAGGATTTGTCAAAAGGAGATTGGTTTGTCCTAATTGGGAGGGCTAGGAATGTAAAGATTGGAGATGTGCTAGTGCATGAGGAGAGTTATGATACAAAGATTCTTATTAAACAAAGGAAGAAGAATGGTTTTGTAGTAAAGTTTGAAAAGGAGAATGCTTATGAACTGTTTGAAAATTATGGACATACTCCACTTCCTCCATATATGAATAGAGAAGATATAGAAAGTGACAAAGAGAGATATAATACTGTTTTTTCAAATATTCCTGGAGCAGTCGCCGCTCCTACTGCAAGTTTGAATTTAACCGAGGAGATCATAGAGAAGATTAAAGATAAAGGAGCAGAGATTGTTAAGATAGATCTAAGAGTTGGTTGGGGGACATTTGCCCCAATAAGAGAGGAAGATATAGAGGAATACCAGATACATGAAGAACATATTGAGATAAGTGAGGAAACAGTTTCAGTTATAAACAAAGCCATCTTACAAGGTGGAAGGGTATGGGCCTTTGGAACTACTGTTGCTAGGACTTTAGAAAGTGTTGCTTACAAAGAGAAGCAGGGTGGGAAGTATTTGGTAAAATCATACAGTGGTTACACAGATCTTTATATATACCCAGGATATGAATGGAAAATCGTAGATATTTTGGTAACAAACTTTCATATGCCAGACTCTTCTCTTATTCTTTTAGTAAGTTCTTTTGCAGGAAAAGAGAATATTAAACGAGCATACCAGCATGCAATAGGTAATAAATATAAATTCTTGAGTTATGGAGATAGTATGTTAATAGGAGATAATTTAATAGAGGAATAGAAAATGACAGTAGACCAATTAAAGAAAAAGAATTTCTTTATGCCAGATGCAACAAGAGGTGCTGTTAGAAATCTAACTACGAAGCAACTTGAAGAAACACAAACAGAAGCAATTGTTACAAATACACTACATCTACTTATTCATCCAGGCCCAGATATTGTTTCTGAATTAGGGGGTATTAAAGAAATGATGGGTTGGAAAGGACTAGTTCTAACCGACTCTGGTGGTTTCCAAGTCTTCTCCTTAATTCATTCTGGAAAGTGGAGGGGAAAAGTCCACGATGATGGTGCTACATTTCAATCACCTAAGGAAGGGAACACTTATGAATTGACTCCGGAAAGTACTATAGATATACAGATGAAGATAGGTTCAGATGTAATGGTAACTCTAGATGATTGCAGGGATTCAGAAATAACAAGAGGGGAAGCAGAGGAGTCTGTTAAGAGAACAATAGAATGGGCCAAAAGAGGGAAGGAACATTTTGAGAAAGAATATGGAGGAACAGCAAAAACAGGTAAATTACTCACCTGTGTTGTTCAAGGTGCTAAATATCTAGATTTAAGAGAAAAATGTGCAAATGAGTTAGTTAAAATAGGTTTTGATGGTTACAACTTTGGGGGTTATGTTGTAGATAAGAACGGAGATTTGGTTTTAGATGAGATGAAAGCAGTTATAGAAAATATTCCTAAGGATACCATTAGGTATGCAATGGGGGTGGGAAAACCAGAGGATATAATTGTGGCAAATAAATTAGGCTACAACCTCTTTGATACAGTCTTAGTTACTAGAAATGCTAGACATGGAACCCTATATACTTCCGAAGGAGAAATTAAGGTAGGTAATAGCAGTATGGCTTTAGATAAGTCTCCAGTAGATCCAAGCTGTGGCTGTGAATGTTGCACTAACTACACAAGGGCATACATACATCATATGTTTAAGGCAGGGGAAGCTACTGCTCAAACTTTAGCTACAATACATAACCTTACCTATTACCAAACTCTTATAAAAAAGCTAAATTCCTCTCTCATTGAGGAAAAATATTAAAAATGATATTATTGTAAAAGTCTTTAAGAAAGACGCTTTTGGTAATTGAAAGTTTTGAAATTTATATATATGGAATTTAAATCAAATACAAAACAAGTGTGTTTGAGGGGAGCGGTGAGCTCTCTTTATTCTCCAAAAGTGTCTAAATAAAGGCCAGTTTAAATTTAACAGTCAGATACATGGAAACAGTATTGTTTGTTGTTGTCGCGGTAATAGTGACGGCAATAATAGTAACTCTAGTTCTAAAGTACCTATTTAATTGGGTTAACATAAATAATATTCCTTCAAAAGTTATTGAAGAAGCTGCAGAGAAGCTAATGAAGGAGAAATTTGACAGAGCAGAGAGTGAGATCGCAGAAATGAAGAAGAGGGAAGAACAGAGGATGAAGAGTGTTCGTAGAGAGAACACTGAGCATGAAGAGATGCTTATCGAGAGAGAAAAGAAATTAAACAAAAGATCTAAATTGCTTGATGAGAAAAGTGATGAGTTAGAAGCAGAGGATGCAAAACTCAAAAAAGGTTTAAAGAATCTTGAACAGACTAGGATACAACTGAAGGATCAGTTGGAAAAGATTTCTGGATTGTCTAGAGAGGAAGCTAGAGAAAAATTGATGAAAGAGATAGATCAAGACCTTAGTGAATATAAGGCTAGAAAGATAAGAAGTGCAGAGAAGATGATAGAGGCAGAAGCGGATGAGAAGGCTCAGAAGATTCTTGTTGAATCGATGCAGAGGATTGCAACAGATTATGTTGGAGAGACTACTACCAAGGTAATTAAGGTAGATGATGACAAGGTCAAAGGTAGAGTTATTGGTAGGGAAGGTAGGAATATTAGGGCATTTGAACAACTAACTGGAGTGGATGTCATCGTAGATGAATCTCCAGATGCAATTGCATTATCATCATTTGATCCTTTAAGAAGAGAAATAGCATATGTCGCTATGACAAAATTGATAGGAGATGGGAGAATACACCCAGGTTCTATAGAAGAGGCTGTTCAAAAAGCTAAGAATGAAATTTCTAAGGAGATCAAGAAGAATGGACAGATTCTTTCTGACGAAGCAGATTGGCCAGATATAGATATTGGTTTGCTAAAGTTAATAGGAAAGATGAAGTACAGAACCAGTTATGGTCAGTCACTTATGTCTCACACAATAGAGGTTATTCGTTTAGCTGAAGTTTTGGCTGTGGAGATTGGAGCTGATGTTCAATTGGTGAAGAGGGCTGCTTTACTACATGATGTAGGCAAGGTTCTTACTCACAAAATAGATAGTCCTCACCACCATATCTCGGGGCAGGTTGCTAGAAAGTATGGTTTGGATGAGAAGCTTGTGAATGCTATTGAGGCACACCATCTAGATATTGAAGCTATATCTCCTGAAGCAGTTGTTATATATTTGGCAGATGCAATATCAGGCTCTAGACCAGGTGCTAGAAAGGATAGTTATGAGCAATATATCCAAAGGATAGAAGGTATTGAGAATGCAGCAAAGGATATTGGTAAAGATAAAATAGATGAAGTATTTGCTATTAAGGCAGGAAGAGAAATTAGGGTAATAGTTAAGCCCAACTTAGTTTCAGACGATGAAGCTAAGGTCATGGCGAAGGATATTGCTGAAGAGATTGAGAAGAATCAGAGTTATCCAGGTAATGTTGAAGTTACTGTAATTAGGGAAACTAGGGCTACTGGAGTCGCAAAATAGGAATATTTTGCCTATCTTCTAGTATTTAGTGCTATAGGGGGATATTCAGAAAGGATATCCCCTTTTAATATTTTATTGAACAAAAATTTTAAGGAATCCCATTGTAAAAGCATTATTTAATCCACATGACCTAAAAAGTCCTTTGTAACGGCGTTTTTGGCCACTCTAGTCTAATTGTAGATAAATGTTTGACCCAATATATTGAATAAACTTTTAATTCATTAAAAATCCTTTCTATAACAAACTTTTTGAACAACTTGGTCAGTATCCTATAATAAAAGGGCTTATTGACTAAACTCTTTATATTGCTTATTTTATTAGTGGATATACACAAATTCTTCATATTAGGTTTTTGTGTATAGTATCTCTAAGAAAGGAGGCATCATGAAATGTTAAAGAAAGATTTAGTAGATAAAATAGCAGAGACTGGCTTGACCAAAAAGCAAGCAAGTGACGCTTTGGACGCAACGTTAGACGCAATTACAGAAGCTTTGAGGAAAGGAGATCATGTCCTTTTGACAGGCTTTGGTAAATTTGAAGTTAGAACAAGAGCAGCTAGGACAGGAATTAATCCTAAGACTCTTGAGAAGATTCAACTTCCAGCAACAAAGGTTCCTGCATTCAAACCAGGAAAAGGCCTTAAGACTGCTGTGAAGTAGTAAAGCCGGTATTTCTTTGTAAAGAAGAAGTGCTCTTTAGAAATGGACCCGAAAGGGTCCCTTTCTTTTTTTAAAGAATATACAAGATTTTATTGAGGTTTTCCCTTCACTTCTATCTTCAAATATTCTAAACTGTAATGTATATGATTAAACTCAAAAGTTTCTTTGTCCCAACTAAAGAGAATCGCGAGAAACCATACCTTCTTAATAAGATTGCTGTTATTTCTTATACTTTCGTTTTGGTCTTTGTAAACAGTTTTGGTGGCTTAATCGGTTTAAGTGAAGTAGAAGCAAGTTCCATAACCCCAGAGAATATTATCAGTCTTACAAATCAAGAGAGATTGGGCTATGGCCTTAACACCCTAAGCCCAAATGCACAACTATCTGCAGCTGCATTAGCAAAAGCAAACGACATGTTTGAAAAACAATATTGGGACCACTTTGGACCTAATGGGGAATCCCCATGGCAATTTATCCGTGCTGCAGGATATAACTATGTTTATGCTGGAGAAAATCTTGCCAAGGGCTTCAAAACCGCAGAAGGTGTCCATGAAGCATGGATGGCAAGCCCCACGCATAAGGCAAATATTGTAAGTGGAAATTACAAAGATATTGGTGTAGCTGTTGTGGAGGGAGAACTCCTCGGAAAGCAAACAACTCTGGTTGTCCAAATGTTTGGCAACCTTACGACTGAAGTTTACAGTGCTACACAAACACCAGAAGAGACGGAAACTCCATCTGTACCTGCAGTACCATCTTCTACAGAGAAGGTTGTAGTCAATGATGAGGCAGGGGAGATTAAGAGTATAAGAATAACTTCCCCGCAATCAGGGAGTGTTATTACAGATCCAAGCACCAATGTTAAGGGAGATACAAAGAATGCAGGGGACAATTATACAGTTGAAGTTTATGACAAAGAAAATTTAGTAGGAGATACTAAAGCAAGTACTCCCGAGTGGGAATTTGAGAAAGGAAGTGATTGGTCTGAGGGTGAGCACGAGATAGTGGCTCAGATTAAGGGAGAGGATGTAAAATCTGAGGCCGTTGTTTTTACTGTAGATTCTAGAGCACCAGTTATTGACGCAAAGACTATAATGGTTAAAAAAGAGGAGGGTTTTTATACTGTTAGTTTTACTATAGAGGGAGAGTGGGAAGAACTTCAGGTTGTTATTGGAAATGAGATTGTAAATGTTGAATACGAAAAAGAGGGAGATCAGGTAACCTTCTTAATTCCTGAGATTAGTGTTAAGGGAGCAATAACTGTTGTTTTGTCCGACAAAGAGGGGAATACTTCCGAATTGGATGTCTCCGAGTATTTTGTTGAAGAAGGTGACGAGAGGAGATCTATCTTCCCTTCCATAAGTCTTAGCACAAGAGATGGAATTAGTCTTGGAATTGTATCTTTCGTTTTGATACTAATCCTAGTAGAGATATTTGTTTATTGGAGAAAAGGTAGAATGAAGGATGCTGTAGGAGAGTTGTTTACTGTCGGAGTCTGGTGGATAATCCTTACTATGGCGATATTTAATGGTTTTTCAGGAGCAATTAATTAATAGATACTTAATAATAGGTAACTGCCCAAAATGAAAGACAAACTGAAAATAAAAAACGATATTCTTTATCTTTTTTTACTTCTTACAGTAACTCAATTTTTCAACTATTCCGTATTAAGAGCCCCTTTGAGATTGCTCATTCTTCTTGGAGTTGCTGGATTACTTCTCTTAGAGACTTGGTTTATAAGGGCATTTAGCCTTTATTCTGCCAAGAAGGTCTCTAAATATAGTGATGTAATCATAAGGATATCACTCAAGGATAGGTTTTTTGGCTATTTTATTCTTCCTGCAATATTCTATGTATCCCTCCTCTTCTTCCTCTTCTTTAACAGAAATGAAATGCTTGGCTATGTTGTCCTTGCAGGATGTATGATTTTATTATTGGTTCTCTTTCTTAATGTAAAAAGCTCTCTTAACAAACTCTACTCTTTGGCTATAGCTACGAGGGCCATTTTTGATTTTATCTGTATAACAATCTTTTATCTTCTTCTCAATTCATACATTAGGATGGGGTTTGGAATAGAGATTTTTACGATTTTAACAATTCTCTCCTCTCTTGTTCTACTAATATTTGTTTTGAAAATACATAGTAGGTTAGGGTTTGTGGAATTCTTAGTCTCTATCTTGAGTGCGTTTGCGGTTTCTCTCTTCACAGTATTTTTCTGGGATTACAATATTTTTGTTATTCCTGCTGTCGGAGCTTTGGCTTTCTATTTAATAATATCTATATGGAATGTAAGGTTTTCTGGCAAGATTAAGTTTGTAGATTACTTGGTTCCTTTTCTTTATGTCGCTATAGCAATAATTTTAGTGCTGAATGTATAAATTAGTGAAAAGTTCCATAGTTCTTAAAATAGGGGGGTCGGTTATTTACGATAACTCTCTTAATGTAAACCAATTTGTTTTAGACAAATTAAAGGAATGGTATTTTCGTAAGAAGGATGACTACCAGAATATCGTTATAGTTGTAGGAGGAGGCTCACTTTCTAGGGATTTGCAGGAGAAGATATCTCGTCATATTGGGGGTGAGGAGTATTTGCATAGTATAGGGATGTCGGTGACACAAACGAATGCAAATCTGCTAAGAGCATATATAGGGGATCCAGATATTATCATTCCTCAGAGACTAGGTGAAGCCTATGAATTGCTTGTAGATGATGCTAAGAGCATAATAGTTTGTGGTGGCTTGAAGGTTGGTTGGAGTACAGATATGGATGCTGCGGTGTTTGCAGATATTCTAAATGAATCCAGGATAACTAAGATATCTGACACAGATTACATTTATGACAAGGATCCTGAGCAGATGGAGAGTGCTGTCGCTATCAAGGATATGACTTGGGATGAATATTTCAAACTCTTTAACATTCAAGAAGACTCTACGCACGCTCCTAACAAGAATATTCCAATAGATGTGGAATGTGCTAGGTTCTGTAAGAGGAAAGAGATATCATTTTGGATTTCAGGAGGAGAGAGAATAACTAAAGCGAATGTTTTTGAAGATATAATGGCAGAAGGGACTTTGGTTCATCCTTAAGCAATCTTTTCAATGGTGTATTCTGTAACTCCTTTTGGAGTTTTAATGTTTACTTTTGCTCCAACTTTCTTTCCCATGATAGCCCTCCCTATTGGAGATTTATGTGAGATTTTCCCTTCTAAGGGGTTAGCATCATCCTCACTTGTTATCTCGTAGGTAATAACTTTGCTGTTTTTTAGAGTGACAATATCTCCTAAACCAACCTGACTTTTATCCAGATCCTTAATAACTTTTGCATTCTTTATTTTCTCTTTAAGCTCTGCAATCTTTTGTTCATTAATATGTTGTTCTTCGACCGCCATAGAGTAGCCATCATTTTCTCTAAGGTCTCCCTGGCTTCTCATCTCACTTAATTGAGTGGCAATCTTTTTGCGTAGCTCATTCTCTCGGTATTTTACTTCCTCTATGAGCTTGTCTAAACCTTTTCTAGTTGTTTTGTATACTTCATCTACACCCATATTTAGAGTCTAATAATTTATAGGGCACAAAATGATATATGTTAGGAATATTAAAAGTCAAATAAATAAAAACCTGTAGTAACCGTTCAAAATATCTCCATAATGTGATAAAATCACTGTTTGTAAGCCGCTATCGTCTAACGGTTAGGACACAGGATTCTCAATCCTGCAATCGGGGTTCGATTCCCCGTAGCGGTACCAACTTTAATTTGGTATACGAACATATGGTTTTCGATATCTCCCAATCCAACAACAAAAAAATAGAAAGGTTCTATAAAGAGGCAATGAAATCTCTGGGAGAATTTTATGGGATAAATTGGGATGTAGAAATGCCTGTTATTCTCCTCCTCAAGAGTAGAAAGGATATAGATAGAATTAAAGGTCGAAAAACGGAAGATTGGGTTGTTGGTTTTACAGATGGTTCAAAGAAGTGTCTTTTTCTATTATCTCCCGAAACATATGAAAAGGAATCCTCACATAAATATTCAGATGAGGAATATTCCGCACTTATAAAACACGAACTGAGCCATTTGTATTCGAGAATATTGTATGAAGGTTATATCCCAATTTGGTTAATTGAGGGTATAGCAATATATTCTTCTGGTCAGTTGACTCTTAAGAGGCGACCCAAAGAATTAAAGAACTTCTTAGAGTTTTTCGATAAGGGAGGAAGTGGATTGTATGATGAGGCTGGATTTGCAGTTGAAGTTTTAATTAAACAGTTTGGAAAGAAGAAGTTTCTTAACTTTTATAAGAATCTTAAAGATGTAGAGTCAGAAGATGACTTGAAGGTTCTTTTTAAGAAGCATTATGGAGAGAATCTGAGCTATAACTTTTTTAATAAGTATATATAACAATGATCGTTTTTGACATTATCACAATATTCCCAAACATAATAGAAGAATATATAAATACAGGTATTGTAAAAAATGCCTTAAAGAAAAATCTTGTCCAGATTAATGTCCACAACCTAAGAAATTGGGCTGAAGACAAACACAAAACTGTAGATGACACACCCTATGGAGGTGGCCCTGGAATGGTTATGAAAATAGAGCCCATATACAGAGCCATACAAGATCTTAAAAAAGAAGACACAATTGTTGCCATAACAACTCCCAAAGGAAAAGAAATAAAACAGAAAGATTTGGAAGAATTCTCCTCTAAAAAGAATCTCCACATGATAATCATCTGCGGTCGTTACGAAGGCTTTGACCATAGAATACACGAACACCTAGTAGATTATGAATTTTCAATAGGAGAGTATATACTCTCTGGTGGAGAACTCCCAGCATTAGTCCTCGTAGATGGTATTACAAGACTAGTCCCTGGAGTCTTAGGAAATGAACAATCTTTAGATCAAGAAACTTTCAAAGATGGCAAAGTAGAGTATCCTCAGTACACGAAACCCGAAGAATTTAAGGGCTGGAAAGTCCCAGATATCCTTTTATCTGGGAATCATAAGAAGATAGAGGAATATAGACAAAAAGGCCAGAAAATATTATAATAGTTGTCCCATTAAGCAAGATATATAACTGCTCATACCCATTCAGACAATCTTCAGGAAACTTTAGTTATTACAAAGATTACAATGACAGACAAAATTAAACTTACAAAAAGCAAGATAGACTCTCTTAAAAAGGAGTTGGATCAGCTAAAGAATAAAAAGAGGAAGGATTTATCTGAATCTCTAGAGAGAGCTAGACAGAATGATGTTAGTGAGGAAACAGGAGATATTATTACTGTTATGCAAGAATTAGAGAAGGTAGATCAGAGAATAGAAGAGATTCAGGAAACCTTAAAAAATGCGGTAGTTATAGAGAAGAAAGGTTGTAATGTAAACAAAATCTCAATCGGTTCAGATGTTAAGGTTAAGGTGGGTGGAAAAAAGAGAACCTTAACTATAGTCTCTCAAATTGAGGCTGACCCTTCCAAGAACAAAATTTCTGACAAATCTCCTTTAGGAAAAGAACTTATGAAAGCAAAAGAAGGAGATGAAATTAAACTAGATGTTAATGGCAGGAAGATCTCTTACAAGATTCTAGAAATCTGCTAAGAAAGATATTCATCTAAATCTTCTATCTTCACTCTCTCTTGTTCCATAGTGTCTCTATCTCGAACTGTTACAGTATCATTCTCTAAGGTTTCGTAATCTACAGTTATACAGTGTGGTGTTCCTATCTCATCTTGGTATCTATATCTCTTTCCTATATTTCCTCTATCATCCCATACCACTTTTATATTTTCCGAAAGTAACTCAAAAATTTCTCTTGCTTTCTTTACAATTTCTTCCTTATTTGAAACAAGTGGGAATATTGCAGCTTTGTAACCTGCTATATCTGGATGAACTTTTAATACTGTTCTAGACTTACCATCCCCCAAATCCTCCTCTTCATATGCATCAAAAAGCAACATTAACAATGTTCTATCTACACCCCCAGAGGTCTCCACTATCCAAGGAATATATTTCTCACCACTTCTAGGGTCTGTGTAAGAGAGGTCTTTTCCAGAGAACTTACTATGTTGTGTTAAATCATAATCACCTCTCCAGTGTATGCCTTCGTTCTCTGCCCATCCCCAAGGTGTTTTATATTCAATATCGTAAGCATCCTTAGCATAGAATGCTAACTTGTCTTTTGGATGTTGTTTGAGTCTTAGATTCTCTTGTTTTCTATACAGATTTTTGTAGAAGTTCATTCTTTTCTCTTTCCAGTATTCAAACCATTTCTCCATATCATCAGGGTGAACAAAAAACTGCATATCCCATTGTTCAAACTCTCTACTTCTAAAAGTTAATCTCCCAGGGGTAACCTCATTTCTAAAAGCTTTCCCAATCTGTGCTATCCCAAATGGAATTTGCATCCTTGTACTATCCAGAACATTCTTGAAATCTAGATAAATTGTCTGACAAGCCTCTCCTCTAAGGTAAACTTTAGTCTTAGCATCCTCGAGTACCCCAACTTCTGTCTCAAAAAGGATGTTGTAAGATCTTGGTTCTGTGAATTCTTTAGAACCACAATTAGGACACTTCCCGTCGGGAATATCGTCTAATCTAAATCTCTGATGACATTTCTTACATTCAATAACCTCGTCTGAAAAATTCTCTATATGACCTGAAGCTTCCCATACTTTTGGGTGAGTTATTATTGTTCCATCAATTCCTACAACATCCTCCCTTGTATCTACCATCTCTTTCCACCAATATTTCTTGAGGTTGTTTTTCATCTCTACACCAACAGGACCGTAGTCATAGAAACCTCCAATTCCACCATATATCTCAGAGTTGGGGTATATAATTCCTCTTCGTTTTGCTAAAGCAGTTACTTTTTCTAGTAAATCGTTCTTTTGTGTGTTTGACATGTCCAAATTATATATCATGGGGGAGAGTATTGGTAGTAAAACCCTTAGATTTATTAATTTCTTACCTTAAATTAAATATTTATTATGCTATAATTATTTTTAATTAAGATCTTAGGTATTAAGTCATGTCCATGATTGAGAACATAAGAAAGAGTAGGATAGCAAAAGTTAAGGAGTTTGAGAAAAAGGGGATAAATCCATACCCCTCTAAGTCCAAGAGAGACACTATGGCGAACGATATTACTAGTGACTACAAAGGATTTGAAGGAAAAGAAGTAACAGTATCTGGAAGAATAATGTTCTTTAGAGAATTAGGTAAGATTGCCTTTTTAAAACTAAAAGATGCATCTGGTGAAATTCAACTCTATCTTAAAAAAGAAAAACTTGGTGAAAAATTCTGGAAAGATTTAAAACTTTTTGATGTTGGAGACTTTGTAGATGCTAAAGGGACTGTATGTAAGACAAAAACAGGAGAAATATCTGTAGAAGTTGAGACCCTAGATATCCTCGCTAAATCTATTAAACCTCTTCCTGAAAAATGGGTAGGTCTTCAAGATGAAGACAAAAGGTTTAGACAGAGATATTTAGATTTCTTAGTCAACCCAGATGCTAAAGAGAAAATAGAGAAGAGAGCAAAACTAACAAGATTCTTAAGAGAATTCTTGTGGAGTAAGGGATTTATGGAGATAGAGAATCCTTCTTTGGAAGTAAATCCTGCAGGAGCTCAGGCACAACCATTTAAGACACATATTGATGCCTACGATATGGATTTATATCTCAGGATATGTGCAGGGGAGTTGTGGCAGAAGATGTCTACAATAGGTGGTTTTGAAAAAGTCTTTGAAATTGCTAGGGTTTACAGAAATGAAGGGGTAGATGCAGATCACAACCCAGAGTTTACAATGCTTGAATTCTATTGGGCATACGCCACACTTGAGGACAATATAAAATTCCATGAGGAATTATTCTCCAGTATGGTTAAGGAGGTTGTAGGTGATTACAAATTTGAATACCAAGGAAAGATTCTAGATATGACACCACCTTACAAGATTGTTAGATACAATGATCTATTCATAGAGAAATTAGGTATAGATTTAGAGAAATATGATGATCTAGATGAACTTAAGAAAGTTGCCATAGAGAAAGGCGTTGAATTAGAAGATGATCTAGGTTGGAGTACAACAATAGACCAGATATTTAAACAGAAGGTAAGGTCAATATTATTTGAACCAGTATTTGTTACAGATTATCCATATATGCTTACGCCTCTAGCAAAGAGAGTAGAGAATGGGGAGGGGGAGTATGTGCAAATGTTTCAGTTCATAATAGATTCAATGGAGATGTGTAGAACATATGGAGAATTGAATAACCCACTTGAACAGAGGAAGAGATTTGAAGAACAACAGGAATCTAAGAAAGATGGTGGTGATGAAGAGAACTGGACTGCAGATTATGAATTTGTTGAAGCTATGGAATATGGTATGCCTCCACAGAGTGGATCTGGACTTGGCATAGATAGGTGGGTTAAAGTTTTGACCAACGCACAGAGCCTTAGAGAGTGTATAGCATATCCTATTATGAAGCCTGAGAAATAGTTCTCATTTAACATAGAGGATTAAAATGGATTCAATAAAAGATTTAGTCTCCCAAATTAGAAAAAGGGGTGATGAAGAAGAGAGTGATGTAAATCAGTCTAAGCTTTTTGATACCTCCAAACTAAAAACAAATCCCAAACAGATGATGGGGGACAAACATAAATATATTTCCAAAGAATACCAACTTTACGGTCTTAGGCTTGCAAGTAAGCTCGATGACAAGAAGAGATCGACTATGTATATCAAATGGGCCAAAGAGAAGCCCAGAGGGATACTAGAGAACGCTTTAAGCTTCACAATTGACTATCCTAACGCTAAGGATAAAAGCAGAATATTTATGTGGAAGGTAAAAGAATTAGAAGAGGAGTATCACAAAGAGAAAGATAATAAAGAGGAAGCAAAGAGAGAGGACAAGAAATCTAAGAATAAGACTAAGAAGCTACCTCTTTAATAGTGTTAAGAACAGCATCAAGAACCTCCTCTACGGTATCTGCCTTTATTTTTACTGCAGAGGCATATTCATGCCCACCACCATTTAATTCTTTTGCTATAACCTCTACATCTTGGTATCCTTTTGTACTCCTGAACGATACAGACCATTCATTATCATCATTAAACATAGGTTTTACTATAAAACCCCAGTGAACACCTTGAATAAATCTAAGATATTTATCTTTTAGAAAAACAAAAGCTTCATTTACAGCCTGTTTCTCAAAACCTCTCTGGTCAATAATATCTTGGGATATATACATATAAGCCATATCTCCCTCAATCGTTAGTGTCTTAAGGTACTCGATGACAACATCAGTAGCTTCTCTTGGGAATTTAGCAGATCTATATTCAAAATCTTCAACATCTACACGATAAACCTCCATAACCTCTGCAAATACCCTAAAAGTCTCTGGAGTTGTTAAGTCAAAAAGAAACCTTCCAGTGTCAAAGATTATTCCATACTGAACAAGAGCAGCTGTATCCTCATCCACTTTAAATCTGTTTCCAAAGATTCTTTTTAGAGTTACATAAACTTGCTCTGTAGCAGAACTTCTCCCTTCATTGATAAAAAACTGGTTTTTTCTTTCCTCTTCATCCATATCTATTCTGTGGTGATCTATGAAGAATACTGGAGCATTAGACTCCTTTATTGTGTCTTCTCCCTCTTGGCATAGTCGCCATACCGAAGAGTCAGTTATTATTATTAAATCTTCTCCTTCTGGTTTGATAGAATCTTCCTTTTGTACGATTGTAAGCTCCTTCATAAGGGGTAATTTGCTACTAGGATATTGTCTAGCCTTCATAGTAATCTGCTTGTTGGGATATATCTCCCTTATTGTTTTATACATAAGTAACATACTAGAGAAGCCATCTATATCTGGTCCCTTATGTGTTAATAATAGAATGTTTTTTGCCTTCTTTATATGTTTTTTTAATAGTTTTTCTGTTTTATTCATAGCTTGATAATACCAAGAATGCAGAATATAATACAATAATTTGTATAAATTAAAGATTAATTCCATGATAGATATTAAAAAGATTTTAGAAGATAAAGAAGCAAGCAGACGAGCATTATTAAAGAGATTATCTGAAGAAGAATTTGATCTAGACAAAATAGAGGAGTTATATCAGGAGAAAAAAGAATTACAGCAACAGTTTGACACTCAAAGAGCCCAACAGAACAAATACAATGACAAAATGGCTAGTATAGACAAAGGCAGTCAGGAGTTTAAAGAACTTTTGGAAGAATTAAAAAAGAAATCAGAAGAAATTAAAAAAGTAGAAGCAGATTTAAGAGAAGCAGAGAAGGAATTGACTTCAAGATTAGAAGTTCTACCAAATCTCCCAGACGAGGATGTCCCAGCAGGAGGGAAAGAGAATAATGAAGATATTAAGGTTATGGGAGAGAAACCAACCTTTGATTTTGAAATTAAAGACCATGTACAGTTAGCTGAAGATTTAGGACTTTTGGACTTAGAAAGAGCATCCAAGATATCTGGTAGCAATTTCAGCATGTATACTGGAATGGGTGCAAGATTAGAGTGGGCCTTAATAAATTTCTTTATAGATGAGCATATTAAAGCGGGCTATGAAATGGTTATCCCTCCAAATCTGGTTGTGAGAGAATCAGCATACACAACTGGACAACTTCCGAAGTTTGAAGATGATGTTTACTGGACAAAAGATGGACTATGTCTAATTCCTACAGCAGAAACAGTTCTTACAAATATTTACAGAGATGAAATTTTAGATGAAAAGATTCTTCCTCGGAAATTCTTTGCTTACACTCCCTGTTACAGAAAAGAAGCAGGAAGTTATAGGGCAAATGAAAAGGGGTTAATAAGGATGCACCAATTTAATAAGGTAGAGATGTATCAATTTACTACCGAAGAAAAATCTGAGGAAGCTTTAGAAGAACTAAGGGAGAGGGCAGAGGATCTAGTAGAGAAATTAGGCCTACATTACAAGACAGTAAAGTTAGCAGCAGGAGATTGCAGTGCCCCAGCAGCAAAGACATATGATGTTGAAGTATGGATTCCAAGCATCGAACAATATTACGAAGTTAGCTCAATTTCCAATGTTCGAGATTACCAAGCAAGAAGAGGAAATATGAGGTATAGAGGAGAAGATGGAGAGATAAGGTATCTACATACACTCAATGCCTCTGGATTAGCTACTAGCAGACTTATGGTTGCAATATTAGAAACCTATCAACAGGAAGATGGTAGTATTGTGGTTCCCAAAGTATTGAGGAAATATATGGGAGGGATAAAGAAAATAGAGGTAGGAAATTAAAATAGGATTTTATATAGAGATGAACTTTTTTTTAGGGATATTTCCAGATAAAGCAACAGTAGACCAAATAAAGAAAGTTGTTGTTGAAGTTGGAAAAGTTTTTGATGGCTTTGATATCCCAGTTAGATGGTCAAAGCCCGACAAATATCATATGAGCCTCATCTATCTTGGTGAAAAACTCCCGTTTTACAAAAGACTCTTCTTTAAATATAAGCTTAAAAGTTTTTCTCTAACTAGATTCAAGGTAAGATTTAATAAAGTTAAATTGGGAATTAATAGGAAATACAAAGAGTTAATATATATGGATCTACTGGAAGGGGGTGAGGAGATGAGAAAACTTTATTTAGAATTAAGAAATCTTCTCAATCTTCAGGATGATGGCAATTTTATTCCACACTTAACTTTGGGGAGGGTTAGTAAAGAGTTAACAGACCAAGAGTATGCAAACATATGTAGAGATCTTTCTGTAGTAACAAAGAAATTGGATATTAACAAAATCCAGTTTTTTGTAAATGAATTGAAGCTTGTAAAGAGTGAGGACGGGAAGTATCAGGTTTTAATAAACTTCAGTGATTCTTCTAATATCAAATTGTAATCATTAGTCCAGATTGCATGGTTGTGTTTTCTAAACCAAGTCCTTTGTCTTTTGGCATACTCTTTGGTATTTTTTATAATCTTCCTCTTAACATCTTCCAATGAACAATTACCCTCAAAGTATGAAGTAAATTCTTGGTAGCCGATTGTATTAAGTGCAGGATATTTTTCTAATCCTTCCTCTCTTAGTTTCTCATTTTCCTCTAGTAAGCCCATTTCAAACATTTTTTCTACCCTTGTCTCTATCTTTTTGTTTAATAGTTTTTTGTCTAAATCTATTACAAAATATTTATGTTTTTTTGGTTCTCTCTTGTTTAAAATCTCTCCCTCTCTTTCAATAACCCTGATTAATCTTATTGGATTGTTTCTGTCACTTCTGTTTAACTTTTTCAAAAGCTTAGGGTTGATGTCAGAGACTAATTTTTGTAACTCTTTAAGACTTAGTTTATTTAATCTCTCTCTTTTTTCCCTTTCTTTTTTACTTGTTTTTTCTTCTTTCAGTTCGTAGTTAAATATTACAGAGTCTATGTATAATCCAGAACCTCCTACTAGGATTGGGATCTTTTTTTTAGGAAAGGATTTTAACAACTTATTAAAATCTTTTTGGTACCTGTAAATATTGTAATCTTCTCTTACAGATATGTAGTCATAGAGGTGGTGGGGGACAACGGACCTTTCTTTTTTTGAAGGCTTTGCGGTTCCAATAGAGAGCTCTTTGTATACTTGTCTAGAGTCACCATTTATTATTTCTCCGTCTATCTTTTTTGCCAATCTAATAGCAAGGTCGGACTTACCACTTGCAGTGGGTCCAGCAATTACTATTATTGGGATTGAATCAAGCTTAGGTCCTTTGGTGGTCATTTTATTATGTAGTAGAAAAGGGCGTAATTAACCCAGATTGTTGCAACACTGGTTGCACCTGAGAGAAGAATGAAGACTAAGAAGGTAGATGTAACAAATATGGATAATGCAGAGAAGAGTAGAACTAGAAATATTGTTAGATACATTGAATCTTGTATATATTCTCTTTTAAGGTCGTTCATATTGAAATTTTTGTTTTTCTTGTTTAATTGGTAATAACCGACTGAGGAACCAACATTCAGGAGGTTGATAAAAATAACAATGATTGGGGTGAGTAGGAATATGTAGGTTATGGTGTAGTTAAAAGCTACACTTAGGAATGTTATGCCAAGAAGAGTTACTAATGCACTGGAAAGCAGAGATAGTATTGAGAAAAGAAAGAGTTTGTTATTCTTAGTTACAACCTTAACGAGCAGTGGTAAGAGTATAAGCAATGAGAGATACATAGATAAGGTGTTTATTTTCTCTATATTTGTCCAATTGTTCCAAAGATTTATAAATATCTCCATATTAAATTCTCTTTACTTTATTTATATACCAAGCAGATATTATTAAAGATAGCTTACTTAGTACTATGAGAGGGAATAGGTGACTAGCCAAGATTTCCATATACCCATAGCCGAATAGTAGCATCACGGAAAGTGTAACTAAAAATGCTCCTTCAATGTAGAAGACAGAGTCGTCATTTGCACTAACTATCTTGATTAAAGTCGCAATTATAATCCCAATTATTGGTAGTAGGAAAGTATCTACTGGAATATCAAAGAATTTTAAGACACTTATATATATGCTTAAAGTTAGGAGTGTTGCCAAGAATGGAATTGAGAGCATTTCCAAGGTTGCATTTTTTGTAAGTAGTATGATTAGGTAAACGAGGATTAGTGATACAAATAAGGCGATGCTAATTTTAATGTGGTCTATATTTATTGTCTGAGGGTCTAACCTGTTCTCTTCTATCATGGAATAATTGATTGGGATTGCTCCTGAATTGTAAAGAATGGATATTGCTTCTACCTGAGTTTCATCTTCTACTGGTAGTGGAACTGCAAAAAGATTGTCTCCTTCTAGTGGGACAAGATATGGCATCACTGAACCATCAGTACTTACACCGACATAATCCCCCTTATGATTATCGAGAAATTTGTTGAATGCTGTCTGTTTATTGGGCCAAGGCTTAAATATTGCGAAGTTAGAATAGCTATTGTCTGTAGTTCTTAACTCTGTTATATGCACATTTCTGAAATCTGAACTGTCCCACTCTGTATCATTGTAATTGTCAGGATATAGGTATGCATAGGGATCTTCATTCTCGAAAAAGTCTACATCCTCTTTTTTCTCAACAATCTTAAAATCGTATTTGTTTATTATTAATTCTCTAACAAAACCTAGTTCTCTTGTTGTATTAACTACAATTCTTAGAGTAGTGGTAGTGGAATCTTGACCTATTTTTTGTATGGAGACTTTTTCTACACCAAAACTATTCAGTCTCTTGAATAATATGTTTCTTGTTTCCTCCACTTCTTTTAGATCTGTGGTTTCTAGTGAGAGATAATATTCCGCAGAGGAATAGTATTCATCTTTTGTTAGAAGGTCAAAGGTTGTTCTTTCAGAAATCTTCTCAGTCAACGGTAATGCTATTAATCCCGAAGTTATAGCGAGGGAAGTTACAAGAATAACGAGGATGTAATCTAGGACAGGTTTTATTTTGAAATTGATTTTCAAGTTCATTCTAGAGTAGATCAGATATTTGACCAAACATAATTATCTTATCCTTTTCTAGAATATTCATCAAGAACGGTTCTTTCTTTTTTCTAGCAAAGTGATAATCTTCCATCTTAATTGCACTAAAGCGAATCTCTCTTTCCATCTCTTTTTCTATTTCACTAATTGCTGCGGAAAGATCTCTGACTTTCATATCTCCAATGAATAGTAAATCAACATCTGTTTTATTCTCATACTTTTGGTTGATATAACTCTCTGTCAATATTATTACCTTAATCCCCTCTATCTCTTTAGCGAGTTTAGTAAGTGCTTGACCAATTGGAGCTTCTTTGAAGAACATGGACCTTAGTTCCCATAATATGGGACATGTAGGGTCAATCTTATAGACCAACTTGTTTCCTTCCTTTTTGGATCTTAGTATCCCTGCCTCTTCCAGGTTTATTAATTCTCTTCGGACTGCATTTATTTCCTCATCTAGTTCCCTGACTAGGCCTCTTACATGGAAGCTGGCATTAAAATCTGTTAAGTATGTTTTTAAAATACTTACTCTTACTTTAGAGATGAATATATTTTTCAGCATAGTTCCCCAACCTGCTTAATATTATTGCTCAATTATAGCAAATTCGCCGTCAGAATGTGGAATCATTGATATCCATATTCTACCTCGGTTAAGTTTAATGGGGTTGTTAGAACTGTCATAATATGTTGTTCTACCAGTTCTAGAGGGTTTTTTCCATGTGGCATCTATAATGTCCCCATCTTGCAAGATTTTTGCATTACCTTGTCCGATAGTAGTAGTTATTAGACGACCCTTGTCGTCTCCAGATGGAATGACCTTAACTTCTTGGGCTATTACAACTTTTGCTGTAACTTGTGTCTTGGTTTCGGCATCTATGTCTGGTCTTCCACCGATCCTTCTAAAGTAGCTATTCGTGGATTTGTCATATACCCATTCGGTATCATAAAGACCTCCGTTTGCAAGTCTTGTATGGAATACAGTTTTTACATGTGTCTTATCTCCTCGATCTTTAATGTCTGCATCTCTCTTGAAGTTCCAACTGTCTATGGAGGAGGGGAATTTATTCAAACTCATCTTTTCACCATAGTTCCAGGCATTTGTTACAGAGCTGTATTCATTGTGTGGTGCAACTCTTCCTCCCTCATTAGATCTCCATGCCCCTATTGTTCTAATTGTTTTAATCCCATATGTGTAAACATTCCCACAAGCATTAGTTCTTGGGTCGTTTGTTTCTGCACACCCATCATGGATTAGTAATGGATCATATTCACTTGCCCATTCTAAGTAGTTCTGTCTTAAACTTCGAATTGGACCGACCTTCTCGGGTGCTTTGCTCCAGAAAATTGCTAGCAATCTTGTTATTCCACTCTCTACATTTGCTTCTATTACAATGTCTGCACTATTTAATCCAGAAAGAGGTCTTGCATCTACATGGTTGTTCATTATGACTGCAACTGGTCTTCTTGCCATCATTTTATCCATTTCTTTTTTAGAAAATAGCATTCCATTTAGAGGACTCTCTTCAGTTCTTGGTTCTTCTGGTGCTGAGAGTAGAGGGAATGGTCTTGAGAATATGTTTTTATTTTCTTCCGAGACTATGAACATTTCGTCAAAACTGAACACCTCATTTAGAGGTTTGGGTTTAACTTTATATATTCCGAAGTAATAAAACAGTCCTATACCGACTAAGGTTAATATGGCAGTTGCTGGAAATATGAATTTCTTCCAGTTAAAATTTTTAAATGGATTTTTAAATTTTTTCTCCTTTTGTTTCTTTTCTTTTTTATTCTTTTCAGACTCTTCCTTTTTGCCAGTATCGACTTCTTTTTTTTCTACTTCTTCAATAGGAGGGTTTTCTTCCTGAGGTTCTTTCTTAACTTCAGACTTGGTTTCTTTGGAGGTTGTTTCGTTCTTTTCATTTATGTCGAACTTCTCTAGAACCTTTTCACTTTTGTCAGAGATTTCAAAATTCTTAGCCATATGACAATATCCTAACATAACTTAATGAGGTTTTAAACAACCTCTAGAAAATGGTAATATGTTGTTATATATAAGATTTAATTAAGTAAATAATGAAAAAGAAAGGAGTAACAACTATTCTTTTATTGTTAGCAATAGGAGGATTGATCTTTTTTTTAGTGAGAAAGCCGAAAGAAGATGTAGAGGTTGATGAAAATGAAGACACACAGGTTGAGGAGGTGGAAGAGAGTGAGGAAGAGCCAGAGTATGAATATACAGGGGATACAGATTTTACAGAATTTTCTTCAGATACACAGGTGCTAGGTGAAGAGAGTGAGGCACAGTTCGCAATTGAGGAACTGGAGGATGTTTCTAGAGATGGTTTCCACCAGTTTACATTTACACTTACAACAGAAGATGAGGAAGAGCCGTTTGTGACTGCTTCATATTTATCCAATGCTGGAGTTGTTAGGGTAGATTTTCAGGGGATAAGTAAAGACTCTACAGGGATTGGTTACCAGCAAGAGAGAAGGGTAGATAAGGAGGGTGTGTTGAGGATATATCACAACATATCTGCAGATGCAGACCAGGAACTTTATGACATTGGTGTTTCCAAATCCACAATTTTCTATCTCACTTCTGAACAGATTGAGGAAGGAAAGTGGTATGTAATACTTCAAGTTAAATATCCCGGAGCAGGGGATGTAGATGTAGATCTTGGTAGCGAAGATTTCTCTAAAGATAACCAGAGTATAACTGGAGTTACAGCAGAGGATGGTGCTGCAATATCTGCCTATTCATATAGCAGAACAGGTCTTCTTAAATTAGTTTGGACTGTAACGAGTCAAGTAGATAACCCAATTCCTTCTGTTAGTGCTACTTACAATGAAGAAAATGAATTGGTTGTTACTTTTGACAGTTTAACTACAGATAGAGTAGCTGCTTCTGGGAATACTCTGTCATTGCCATCTTCCATAATTGCAGAGGTGGAGAGGGTTGGAGATAGTTCTGTTTATACATTTACTGGTTTAGATGGAGTAAGGGAGTACAAGCTTAGTGCATCTTTAAGTCCTAACCAAGTAATATTGGAGATTAGGTAATTAGAAAAGATGGTTACAAGAGAGAGAGTACAAGAATTGCTAGATAAATATGTCACCACTGAATGGCTAAGGTTACATATGAGGGAGTCTGAGGTTATAATGAGAAATCTAGCAAAACATTTTGGAGAGGATGAGAATTTGTGGGGGTTATCTGGTTTACTTCACGATATAGACTATGATTATGTAAATAAGGACCCAGAGAGGCATGTTGTAGAGTTTGACAAAATTTTAGAAATGGAGAATTTGAAAATTGGAGAGGATATCCCTGAAGAGATGTATCATGCAATAAAGGCGCACTACGAAGAGAATTCTGCAATAGAGGAAAAAAGGGAGAATAACTTAGATTATGCTTTGAGTGCTGCAGAGAACATAAGTGGTTTTCTAGTAGCTTGTGCTTTAGTACAACCAGACAAGAAAATTAAAAGTGTAGGGGTAGATAGTGTTTTAAAGAAATTAAAAAAGAAAGATTTTGCCAAGGCTGTAAATAGAGAGTTAATCTATGATATTGAGAAGACAGGGATGTCCTTGGAAGAATTTGTAAGCATTGCCTTAGAAGGTCTAGATGAAATTAGTGATGAAATTGGGTTATAGTAATTACTTTTTTTTATCAACGAATCGTATTTCCAAATCCTTTTCCAATGCTTCAGCAATTTGTACTAGTTTATCAAAGCAAACATTCCTTTTACCACTTTCTATCTTACTAATTGTGCTTCTGGCTATTCCTGATTTAATAGAAAGAGTTTCTTGAGTAAGATTTAGTTCTTTTCTTAATTCCTGTATCTTTCTTAAAGCTATTCTTTCTTCTACTTTTTTATCTAGTTCTCTTATTTCTTCTTCGCTAAACCATTCTTTAGCAGCCTCCCTTAAGGGAATTAATTTTTGGTTTTTCATAAGTTTAATCTGTTTAAGTTAACTTTTCTTTTTACTGCCTTTTCCATCTCCTTTTGTGGTGTTTTCTGACTTTTCTTTTGAAACACCGATAGTACAACTATTACATTTTTATAGTAGCAGTATATTCCCCTGTATGCTTCTTGTTTTTGTATTCTTATTTCAAAAAGATCGTGATTCCTCAATTTCTTGCCTTTAGGATACTCTAATTTCCCTAGAGAATATAGCTCCTTAAATAATTGGTAAAATTCCTCTCTTATTTCTTTACTGCAAGCTTTAATCTCCTTTTGAGCACTAGGATGTATAAAAACATCTTTCTCTGTAGATTGTGACATATATGGAACATTAAGTCAATTAATGTCCCATATTAGTAAGTAGGGGTTAAATATATATTAAATATATTAAAACAATTGAGTTGTTACTAAGAACTTTAGTATAATGAACATACGGGGTGTAGTTCAGATGGCTAGAACGCTTGCATGGGGTGCAAGAGGTCGCTCGTTCAAGTCGAGTCACCCCGATTCCGCTAACTTATAGAATATTAAATCGGGGTGTAAAAACGCATATAATTCCAACTACTATGAGAAACAAAAGAAAGAAATTTCAAGAAGTGAAAAACTTCGTAAATGTTATAGAGTGGAATGATCCTAAGGCGAAAGAAAAAGTCAGAGAAATATTTAAAAACTATGAGCAGACAGTACTGGAGCTTGGATGTGGTAAAGGAGAATACACGGTACAGCTAGCAAAAAAATATCCAGAAACTCTTTTTGTAGGAGTGGATATCCAAGGAGAAAGAATATGGAAGGGAGCTAAAGAGGCAATAGAGGAGAACATCCCTAATGCATATTTCCTAAGGACTCAGATAGAGAATATCCAAGAATATATTCCAAAGAAAAGTGTTGATGAAATCTGGTTAACTTTCCCAGACCCTTTTCCTAAAGATAGACAGGCAAAAAGGAGATTAACATCTCCTAGGTTCTTAGATATATATAAAAAAATCTTAAAAAAGGGTGGGGTAGTTAACTTGAAAACAGATTCACAAGGATTGTATGAATATACTCTTGAACAAATAAAAGAGAGGAAATTTAAAATCTTAGACAATCAGACAAATATTTATGGAGAGGGAGATATTGAGGACATTACAGATACACAGACTACTTTCGAGAAGAAACACCTGGAGAAAGGTAAAACAATTAAATATCTGAAATTTGTATTAAGATAAGTTTCACTCAACCTAATTCTCAACAATCAATTAAAAGAAATAGTCAACACATATGGAGGAGTATTTTAATCCTCGTCTTCCCAATCATCATCGTCATCTTCTCGAGGGGAATTCCAATCAAAGTCGTCCCACTCTTTATTCCAACCATCGTCACTATCACAATCGTCATCCTCCCACCATTCTGTGGGAAATTTCTTTTTTTTGGTTTCTTCTTTTGGATTATTTACAGGTTCTTCTTCTATGCTCTTAAACACTTTTTATGTTAATAAAAAATTAAACCAAGAAAGTGTAGCATATTTCTAACTGCATAAAAATTGTGAAGGAGGCTATCCGCTTCTATAGCCTTTTTGGCATGTACTAGTAATTATTAATCATGGATATCAGATCATAACCACCTCCAAAATCTATAAGATATGCCTGTACTTTCCGATCAATCCTTTCAATATATTTCTTTCTCTCTTTTTCATTTTTTGCTGGAAGAAGATGTGCGACATAGTAAAGGGCTTGTTCATATCCTGTAAGTCCACTTATTTTGGAAGGATTGTCTGTTGTGATTTTTTCTGCAAGAGTTCCAACGGCAATTCTTCTTATCTTTGCTTGGAATCTTTCATCATCAAACTCATAATCGTAGTACTCTTCCCAGTATTCTTCATCGTAGTCGTCTATGTCGTCCTCATAGTAATGGTAGCCGTCATCTACATAAGGTTTCCCAGCATAAGGATCGTCTTCATCAAAATATTCTTCCTCCTCTTCTCCCTCTTCATATATTTCTCTATAGAAGTCAGCATTAAAAATATCTTCCTCAGTTATTAATCCACTCTCCAAGTCTTTCTTCATAAGTGCAACCTGTATTCTTATCCCAGCTCTAACAAAATCTAGGTTGAATACCTCGTCCATGTATTCTCCGATTTCAAGCATTATTATTTGGTCTAGGCCAGATAGGTCATTCTTACAGGAGCGATTGTCATCCGTGATGATATTTGAAAATACTAGGGGGGATACGTCATCAACGAAGGTCAAAATCAATTCTTCTTTGTAGCGGTTGTCATTCTCGAGATTCGAGTGTTCCATGTCTTCTATACATTATTTGGATGGAGTGATTCTAGCACATTTGTTTCTCACTTTCCATATTTTTGTTTTGTAATATGACTGGACAAGAGAAAATTTTATGTATACAATACATACTGCTTTAATTTTTGGACACACTATAGGATGGCGGGAACAGACAATTCACAAACAAAGAACTTACTTAAGAACAAATACATTCTATTCTATGTGTTGCTATGGTTAGTTCCTCTGGTAATTATGCTAATCCGTGGGAATTTGTTGTAGTAAGAAACAAGGAGAAATTATCCAATTAAGAATTACCAAAGAAGGAATGATTAGTTATTACCGTTCCTAGATCCTCCTGTGGAACCAGAGTCCCCACCAGAACCATTGGAATTATCATTCCCACCTAATCCTGAAGGAATAGATCTTCCTCTTGCTGTTGCTTCTTGAACAATCTCATCTACTATCTCTTGGTCCACTGAACCATATTTAGCTTGAGATTTTCCTACTGTCTCTAATTGTTCATCAAGATTTTTATCATACTTTTCCCTAACTCTTTCAATAGCACCTTGCGCGGTATTATCACCCTCTTCATTTTGGTTTCTTACAACATTCTGTTCTGCTACTTGCAGCTTCGTCATAACCCTTTCTCTCTGCTGAGCCATTAACTGAAGAGCTTCTTCTAACTGCTCTCCTGTGACATCATCTCTGTTAACCATTCTGTCTACTTGGTCTTGTCTTCTAGCTAAAATCTTTTGTTCTAATTCTACCTGTGCTACCTCATCAAAGGTTAATGCTCTCTGAACGTCGTCAGCAATTTCTTGGATTGGGAATAGTGGGTCTGCAGGTGTTGCTGCATATGCCTCCTTAACAAGAAAATACCCACCCCCTCCGAGAATAACCCCAAGTGCTAGGATGATTCCTAATACTTTACTCATATAACTTTACTTTTTAAAATAATATATATACTATTAATATAACATTAATATATATAAATTCAAGCGAACTGCCAATATGAGAAACAGATTTTTAAGGTTGTTTTTCTCTCTATTCTTATTCGTATTCTTAATCTCTCCAGCGTATGCACAGGAAGATACAGGAGCTGCTCCTGATGAGGACACCGTAGAGATACAGATAATGCAGACAGAAGAGGGAACGGACGAAACAGAAGCAACCGAGGAGGAAGTAGTTGAACTACCTGTTTATACCAAAGATGAAGTTGCAGAGCATAATTCTCCAGAAAATTGTTGGATGTCATTTGAAGGAGGAGTATATGATCTCTCTGAATATCTCCCAGATCATGATAAGTTTCTGGATATTAGGGAGTGGTGTGGTAGAGATATGACAGCAGATTTCAAGGATAAGGCAGGAGAGGGGAGAGACCATAGGTCTGGGACTTACGAACTGTTAGAGAAATATAGAATAGGAAATCTAAAAGGTGACTTTGACCTTGTAGATGCCCAGGTAATTGTAGATGATGTAATACAGAAGACGGAGGTTGAGAATATAGCTCCTCCTATTCTGAGAGATTACAATATTGTTATTCCCTTTGCACTAATAACTCTCATGTATTGGGGTATGTATATACTTGCAAATAAGAAGATATTGGGTCTTACAACTCTAAAATTTAATGGCTTCTGGAATACAATTCTCCTCTTAACCCTCCTACTTCCCTCAATGGGTTTTGGGATATTCATGATTGTTAGAACTCAAAAACCAGAACTTTGGGATATAGATTTTGACTTTATGTATTGGCATGTTGAACTTTCTTTGGTTATGGGCTTTGTAGCAATATATCACTTCATACAGAGATTTGATCAATACATACTACAGTTAAAGAAGAAGTCTGTTTGACCAGATAGAATATATCTGTAAAAATATATTATTAAGTTTAGAACATAATTAATATGAAAGTTGTGTTAGATAAAGAGAAATGCACAATCTGTTTTTCTTGTGTTGCTATATGCCCAGAAGTTTTTGAAGGAAAAGATGATGGTACAGTAGATGTTAAGGATGAATATAAAGGTGTAGATATAACAGATCCTGAATTACAAGAGAAGGTAAGAGAAGCTGCAAATGCTTGTCCATCTGGAGCAATTTCTATAGAGGAGTAGTATGGAAGACTGTATATTCTGCAAAATTACTAAAGGAGAAATTCCTTCTTACAAAGTTTATGAAGATGACAAAGTCTTTGCTTTCCTAGATATTAATCCCCTGAGTGAAGGACATACATTAGTTCTCCCTAAGGAGCACTATGTTAATGTCTTGGATGTTCCAGAAGATATATATGCTCATATGAGTAAGGTAGTGAAGAGGATAGCAGGGAAGATACAGGAAAAGTATAAGCCGGAGGGAATATTAATAAACCAGAATAATGGGAGAAGGGCAGGGCAGGAGATAGATCATATCCATGTGCATATAAAACCAATATACAAAGATACTAAAGTATTTAGGGAGACTAATCATAGAAAAAAGTTTGAAGATGAGAAAATGAAAAGGATTCAGAAAGAACTCACTCTTGATTAAAGAATTCTAATATATCTTCCATATATTCGGTGTGTATATCCCAATGGGTTTTACCTTCTAAGGTTACGAGGTCAACTTCTTTGTCAAAAGATTTCAATTTATCTACAAAGGTTGTAGATAATGAGTAACCTACATTCACATCTGCGGTTCCATGCCAGATTTTAATTTCTATATCCCTTATCTTTGCTACTCTCTGGGCATCCCATTCGTTGGAATTTGTTGTAGGAGCTAGTAAGGCTATTTTATTCACCCTCTCTGGGTAATTTGATGCAAAGTTCATAGTTGGCAAGCCACCCATACTGTAGCCAATCATGTTTACTTTCTCTTGGGTATCATATCTCTCTTTAATCCAATCGATTAGATTTATATTATCTTGTATAGACTCATCATTTCCCCAGTTAGCACCATGTTGGTTAGAAGCTGCAAAGATGTAATCATTTTCTGTAAAGAAGACACCATATGCATGTAAATCTTGCATAAATTCATCCTCGGTATTAGAACTAACTTCAGTATTAGATCCGTGGCTGTAAAGAATAATTCTTGGAGGATTATTCGGGTCAATTGGGGCAGGCACTGCAATATATGCAGGTTGTCCCTCTATAGTTTCGTAAACTTCTAAGTAGGGAGGTCCATCATAATCTTCTTCTTCCTCCTCTTCTATCTCTTCGACCTCTACAGTCTCTTGTGGTTGGTCAAAAATTTCTACCTTGGGTAAAAGTACTGTGTAAGCGAGGTATATGGGGATAGCAAGTAGTACAAGAAAAAGAATGAATAATACAATATCTTTCAGGGTAACCTTCTTCTTGCTACTAGTCATATTTTCCATGATTTATTATATTCTGTTTTACTATCTCTGTCTATTATGTATATAATATCTGACTTTGTAATTAAATAAATTTTCATTCTAATTAATATGCCAAAGAGCAAAAAGAAAGAGAGCAAGAAAAAAAAGGAGGAAGTAGTAATTAACTTGGACAATATTGGGACACCAATAGCAATATTGATATCAGGGATTATTATTGCCGTAGTAATTTTCTTTGCATCTAGGAATAATACCCCAACTACTACAGATACAACTGGGGGTTCTACAGTGGATACTACAGTAGAATCTACAGGTGAGGGTATAGGGGAATTTCAGGCAGCTTCAACAACATTTGGAGATGTTCCAGTTTTAGGAGATAGGGATACTGCAAAGGTTGCAATAGTTGAACATAGTGAGTTTAGGTGTAGCTTCTGTAAGAGGCACTTAGATGAGACATTCCCATCTATACTAGAGAATTATATAGATACAGGGAAGGTAATCTATGTTTATAAGGAGTTTGCAATGTATGGAGATGATATAGCAAATGCTGCTAAGTGTGTTTATCACTTAGAGGGAGCAGATGTATATAAAGAGTTCCATACAGGAGGATTTGATATAGAGGAGGAGGAAGATATCTATGCTTTGGCAAAAGAGGTTGGTGTTAATGAAGCTGACTTTAAAGCATGTTACAGTTCTTCTCAGTACCAGGAGGAGATAGATGCAGATAAGAAAGCTGGTGCAGATGCTGGAATTCAGGGAACACCGGGATTTGTAGTTGGTACATTTGATGATGAAGGGAATGTAAATGGAGTTTTGATTCCAGGAGCATACCCATATGATTCATTTGTAGAGGTTATAGAGACTTACTTAGAGTAACTTCTAATATGTAAGGGATTGTAAATGGAAGGAGGGAGTCTTAGACTCCCTCTTTTATTTCTTATTTCTTCTTAGAACTAGTTGTCTTCTTACTGCCCTTTGTAGATTTCTTCTTTACTTCTTTTGTAGTCTCTTTCTTTGTTGTCTTTTTATTCTTTTCTTTGTACTCTTTAGCCTGTTTGTTTGCTAATTGGTAGTAATCTCCCTTCATTCTAATAACTGCCCCTAATGCTACAAAAGAAAGAATCATGTTGTAGAAACCTCTGACAATTGGAATTATGTTTACCAATATTGTTAGGATCCTACCTGCTAAGAAGGATTTAAATGGTCTGTATTCTTCCACTTTAAGTAAAGTTAATATCTCTCTACCTAGGGCTGTCTCTACCCATACCGTACCGAAGAACATTAGGAAGATGAGTAAGCCTGCTATTAACATTGCCGCAGGGGTTCCTATTATGGATATTGCAAGTATGAATAGGGGGATTGGTAGTAGCATGAAGACTATAAAGCCAACTGCTAAGCTTTTTAGAAATTCGTTTGTAGAACCTGTAATTTTTTCTTGTATTTTGTATGTTTTAACAGGGGATATAATTATTAATATGAAGCCTACTAGCAGGAAGGAGAGGAAGTTTATAGTGAGAGACCAGGTTCTGTTTTCCCAAGGGGATTCTATATTAAAGAGTGAGGTTTTTTCAGTATCTACTCCTTGTGATTTTGCTATTCTGTTTAATCTATTTGAATCATAGATCTCTCCTGATACTGTAGTTTCTGTTAGGTTTTCTTGTTCACCAATTAGAACTAGATCTCCTCGTATGATGGATTGAATATTTGGTCTCATACCAATAGCTCTTAGGTCATCTCCTACAGAGCCTTTTAGTGTTCCGTCAAAGAATATGGCCAGAACATCTTTCTGAGTGTCTGCTTGGTAGTCTAGGAATGAGGATACTATGTATGTGTTGTCTGTGACCAAACCTTCTATCTTTGTATTATTACCAAATACGAAGATATTTCCATACACATTAGAATCTATATTTAGTGTAGCTCCTAATATGTATGCATCTCCTGTTATGGTTCCGTTTAGTTGGACTGTGTTTCCTATTAGTATTACATCTCCATCTACAACACCATCTACCCTTATGTTATCAGCGAATACATAGAGGTCTTCGGTTATGGTTTGGACAGATGGTAGGGTGTATGATTTGAATTCAAATTTAGCAGCTTCTACATTGGTAGGGGATAGTAAAGATATTGTCCCTAGTAGTAGTAAGAGGGGGAGGGTAAGTAATATCTTTTTAAAGATTTTCATAATTTAGACAGTTTAATTTATATATGTATGTACATAATATATTAGCATATGGATGGTTTTAATGGAATGTGAGAGAGTTTTTTGGTAGGATTATTGCAGTATGAAAAAGAAAGGTAAAAATATAATAAAAAATAAAGCAAAGTCTTTTTTGGAAAGGTATGGGGATATGGCAATAAGTGCTCCAGAGTACAAGGATAGTGTTAAATATATTAGGAAGATGAGGGATGAGGAATGAATAGAATTAAAGAAGAAATATAAGATGGTTAGTAAAAATCTTTTCTAACTTTATAAAAAGGTTTTATGAGTTTCGGTTGAAGGCTAAAGGTTAATGGGATATACTACGAGTAGTTTTTTATGTAAAATATTAATCACAAATTATGAAGACCAAAACAAGCCCTTTCAAAGATAAGACCTTGCTTATTACTGGAGGAACCGGGTCGTTTGGAAATAAAGTTCTAGAGAGATTCTTAGATTCAGATATAAAGGAAATTAGGATATTCTCTAGAGATGAGAAAAAACAGCATGATATGCGAAAGAAATATTCCAATGATAAGATTAAATTCTTTATAGGTAATGTTAGAGATTTTTCCTCAGTTAATGATGTTATGCATGGAGTTGATTTTGTCTTTCAGGCTGCTGCTTTGAAGCAAGTTCCGTCATGCGAGTTTTTCCCTTTAGAGGCTGTTAAGACCAATATCTTAGGTACGGAGAATGTGCTAAGAGCGGCTATCGAGAATGGAGTTAAGAAGGTAATCTGCTTAAGTACAGATAAGGCAGCATATCCTATAAATGCTATGGGCATGAGTAAGGCTCTTATGGAGAAAGTTGCTATTGCAAAGGCCAGATCCTTAGGAGATGACTCTGGAACAACAATATGTGTTACTAGATATGGCAATGTTATGGGTTCCAGAGGTTCTGTTATACCTTTGTTTTACCAGCTTATAGAGGAAGGGAAACCATTGACTATTACAAATCCCGAAATGACTAGATTTATGATGACCCTAGATGATGCAGTTGATTTGGTTGTGTATGCATTTGAAAATGGGAAATCAGGAGACCTCTTTATTCAGAAAGCTCCTGCTGCAACAATACAGGTGTTGGCAGAGGCTGTATGCAAGCACAAGGGTGTTCCTGTTGACACAAAAATCATTGGGACAAGGCATGGGGAGAAGAAAGCAGAAACACTAGTAACTGCAGAGGAAATGCTTAGAGCGGAAGATCACGGAGAATACTTTAGAATAGTCGCAGACGAGAGAGATCTGAACTATGAGAAATATTTCGACAAGGGGAATAAGAAATTAGAAGAGGTGGTTCCATACACCTCCGATAACACAGAGAGATTGGATGTTGATGAGATGGTTAAATTATTAATTAAAATGGGGGAGATAGAGATATGAAGAACCAAAAGATCTTAATTATTGGTGCGGAAGGAATGTTAGGTCATGTGGTAAAGACCTATTTTGAGGAGAAGGGCCACGAGGTTTTATGTACTACTAGGAGGGAAGAGGACTCTGATTTATATTTTAATATCTCTGACACAGTTACTGGAATAGAGCCAATTATTAAGGAGGTTAAGCCTGATGTATTGATAAACTGCATTGGGATATTGAACAAGGTTGCAGAAGAGCACAAAGCTTTAGCAATATTAATAAACAGCTATTTACCTCACTACCTAGATGAACTTTCTGCTAAATATGATTTTAAATTCGTGCATGTAAGTACGGATTGCGTATTCAATGGAGAGGTAGGAGATTATGATGAAGATAGTATCCCAGATGAAACTAGTATGTACGGTAGGACAAAGGCCTTAGGTGAGGTTATTAACGACAGAAGTGTCACATTGAGGACTTCCATAGTAGGCCCAGATATAAATAAGAATGGAATAGGACTCTTCAAGTGGTTTATGGATCAGGAAGGTGAAGTTGGAGGTTACGACAAAGTTCTTTGGACTGGTGTGACAACGATATGGTTTGCAAGATGTATGGAGATGGCGATAGAGAATAATCTCACTGGACTTCATCACTGTGTTAACAATGACACTATCAGCAAGTATGACTTATTGGCTTTGTTTAAGAAATATTTTGACAAGGATATCACTATCAATCATAACCCAGATGTTGAAAGTAAAAAGACATTGGTAAGAACAGATAAAAGTTTTGATTTCGGAATTCCCAGCTACGAGGAAATGATTAAGGATATGAGAGAATGGGTAATAGAACACAAGGAGATGTATCCAGATCTTGTAGAAGGAATGGATCTGGGAAAATAAATTTTTAACGTTCGTTCTATGAAGGTAATGACAATAGTTGGGACAAGACCGGAGATAATTAAACTGTCAACGGTAATTCCTGAGTTAGATAAGTATACAGAGCATATCCTTGTTCACACTGGTCAGAATTATGATTATGAATTGAATGAGATATTTTTTGAGGGTATGGGAATTAGAAAGCCAGATATATTTATGGAGGCAGCAGGGGAGACAGCAGCAGAGACAATAGGGAATGTTATTAAAATATCAGATGAACTTTTTAAGAAGCATAAGCCTGATGCTTTATTAATATATGGAGATACGAACTCTTGTTTAGCAGTTATATCTGCAAAGAGAAATAAGATACCAGTATTCCATATGGAGGCGGGTAATAGGTGTTTTGACGAAAGGGTTCCAGAAGAAATAAATAGAAAGATAGTGGATCATCTTAGTGATATTAATCTAACCATCACAGAGCATGCAAGGAGATATTTAATACGAGAGGGTATTGCCCCGGAGACTGTTATTAAAGTAGGTAGTAGTATGAAGGAAGTATTAAGAACGCAGAAAGAAAGTATAGAGAGTAGCAATGTATTAAGAGATTTGGGTCTTAATCCTAAGGAGTATTTTGTTTTAAGTGCTCATAGGGAGGAGAATTTAGATAATCCTAAAAACTTAGAAGCTCTGGTAGAGTCCATAAATGCTGTAGCGAGGGAATATAAATTTCCTATTATATTTTCTACTCATCCTAGGACTTTGAAAAAGATAGAGAGTAATGGAATAGAGTTTGATTCTTTAGTTAGGATTATGAAGCCTTTGGGGTTTGGGGATTATATTAAGTTACAAGAGAATGCTTTTTGTGTTATTTCCGACAGTGGTACTATTACAGAAGAATCTTCGCTACTAGGATTTTCAGCGATAACAATAAGGCAAGCACATGAGAGACCAGAGGGGATGGATGAGGGGACTGTAATAATGAGTGGTTTAGATAAGGGGAGTGTGTTAGATGCGATTAAGGTTGTTACAGATCAGGATGTTAGGATGGAGGTGGTGGATGATTATAATAATGATATTTTAGCTGCTAAGGTTGTTAGAATAATATTAAGTTATACAGGATATATAAATAGGACTGTATGGAAAAAGTATTAGAGAAAGAAAAAAGTGAAAGATACGACTTTAGTAATAAAGAATCTCAAAGATTGTTTGAAGAGTTTACGAATCTCCTAGCTGAAATAACTGAAAGAATAGAAACTTCTGAGAATTCAGAGAGGAGTCCTGTAAGAGGAAATCTGTCAAGCTATCGTTCTAGAGAGCTTTTAAGAGAAATATATAACCGATTTGTTGATTTTTTAAGAGATAAAAAAAGGAAGTTATTACAAAAATTTAGAAAAAGTAATTTAGAAACTGACTAACATGAAGATCGTTTATGTAAATGATAGTGATTTAGCAGGGAGGCGTTTTAATGGTTATGATCTGCAGCTTTATCTTAACAGTAATGGGCATGAGGCATATCAGTTTGTAATGAATAAAGCAGGTAATGATCCTAATACAATAAGAATTGTAGAAAAGGAGCTTAGCCATTTTATTAGAGATAAGTGTAAAGAGTTTGAGGATAATATTTCTATGCAGTCAGTTATATATCCTTTTGGCGACATTTTAGCAAAGAAAAAAGAATTTAAGGAAGCAGATATTGTTCATTATCATCTTATATTTAATCACTTTATGTCTTTGTACTCTTTTAAGAGATTAGCACAGCTTAAACCCACTGTGTGGACTCTACATGACCCATGGGCATTGACGGGACACTGTGTACATCCTTTGGATTGTAAAGGGTGGTTGACGGGTTGTAAGCATTGTAAACATCTTGACAGATATTCTCCTTTAAAAGAGGATCATGCCGCTGCTATTTGGAATATAAAGAGAGATATATATAAAGATATAGACATAGATATTGTAGTATCTTCTAAATGGATGTATGACATGGTAAAGAGAAGCCCACTGACAAAGCATTTTGATAGAGTCCATTTGATTCCTTTTGGTATAGATGTAGATCTCTTTAAGAGGAGAAAAGATAGAGATAGAATTAGAAAGAGTATGGGTATAGGAGATGATGATTTTGTTATTATGTTTAGGCAGAGTACTATAGAGTGGAAGGGGCAACCGTATGTTGTAGAGATGTTAAAAAAGCTAAAGAGTAAAAAGAAGCCAATACTTCTAACTGTAGGTCAGACTGGTACTTTGGATGAATTGAAGGATAAGTATAGAGTGATAGAAAATCCTTGGATTAATGATAATAAGTTTCTTGTAGAATTATATTCTGTAGCTGATTTGTTCTTAATGCCTTCTGTAGCAGAGTCTTTTGGTTTGATGGCAGTAGAGGCAATGGCGTGTTCTTTGCCTGTTATTGTAACTGAGGGAACGGCATTACCAGGGGTAACTTTTGCACCAGAGTGTGGAATTACCCTCAAGAAAGGAGACACAGATAGTTTTGTGAAAACAGTTACTAGGTTGATGTCAAATCCTAAAGAATGTATAAAAAGAGGGAACTTGGGAAGGGAATTGGCAGAAAAATATTATAAAATTGAGAGATATAATAAACAAATGATACAACTTTATGAAGAAATTTATTCTAAAAATAAGAAAACCAGAAGGTATGGACAAGGGGAATATAATAATATGCGGTTTAGAGAAGGAGAGTGTGTTAGATGCGATTAGGGTTGTTACAGACCAAAATACTAGAACAGAGGTAGTAGATGATTATAATAATGAAATTTTAACAGCCAAGGTTGTTAGAATAATATTAAGTTATATGGGATATATAAATAGAACTGTATGAAAGAAGTATTAGGGAAGAACAAGGGTATGGAAGAGATGAAAATTTCTGTGATAATACCTTGTTATAACCAGGGGGAATTTCTTGAGGAAGCTGTCAGTTCAGTCTTGAATCAGACTTATCAAAATTTTGAAATAATAATAATAAATGATGGTTCCTCAGATGCATATACCAATAGTTTGCTGAATGAATATGACAAACCCAAAACAATTGTTTATCGGACTGAAAACAAGGGCCTTGCTAATGCTAGAAATTATGGTTTCTCACTAGCTACTGGAGATTATATACAATTTCTAGATGCTGATGATTTCTTAGCACCAGAGAAATTTGAAGAGCAATTGGAAGTTTTCAAAAAAGAACCAGATCTAGATGTCTCTTATACCAATTGTCAATATTATTACGAGGAAAGGGATGAATATTCCGAACCTTTGTTGAGAGAGACTTTGACAGAAGATACCTTTGAAGATTTTGTATTTCGATGGCAGAGAGGTTTAAGCATCCCAATACATTGTGGACTGTTTAAGAAAGATTTGTGGATAGATGAGAAACCATTTGTTACAGGTTTTGGTGCTGTGGAAGATTGGTTGATGTGGGTTTCGATTGCAAAAAGAGGGGCCAAGTTTAAATTTCTTGATAGAAACTATGCTTTTTATCGGATTCAACGGAATAAAAGAAATATGTCGAAGAACCTTCCACACATGATTTATTGGGTTTCAAGAGCCATTGGATATATGGCTGAGCATTATATTGAAGAAAAGGATATGAAGAGATTTAACCAAGAACAGCAGGAATACTTAAAAAGCCTAATAGATTTGTATTTCACTAGAAGTCTTGAGAATAGTTTAGAAGAGTCTAAGAAAAAAGTTGAGTCCAAGGAGGAAGAGATTAAATCCAAGGAAAAAGAGATTAAGTCCAAGGAGGAAGAGATTGAGTCCAAGGAGGAAGAGATTAAATCCAAGGAAAAAGAGATTAAGTCCAAGGAGGAAGAGATTAAATCCAAGAAAAAAGAGATTAAGGATTTGAAAGCCGACTTGATAGAGGCGAATAGACGAGAGATCCAATTGCTGGAGTCCAGGTCATATAGGGTAGGAAACTTTCTTCTATGGTTTCCAAGAAAAGTTTTGGAAATTTTTAGAAAAGCACTCAATGATAGAAGTAATTAGTCCGTCCAAAATAGAAAAGAACCAGAGCTTGATTGGGGAGTTAGTAAAATTTGGTCTGGATTATTTTGATCCGAAGTCTGTTATCGGGTGGAATTACATTCTCGATCATGTATGGCTGATTGAGAATATGGAGGATTTCTTGGAGAATAGTAATATCGATAATCCGGTAGTATTTGATGTTGGTTGTGGGAATTCTCCATTTCATAACTTTGCGGAGAAATCCCTTGGTATTGATATCGTTGGTATTGACAGACCAGAGGGCTATTGCCACCAGGAGAATCTATCTAACACCGATTATAGTGTAGACTTCCTTGAATTTAATGAGTTTCCGAAAGAGAGCATTGACATGATATATTGGCTGTCTTCAATAGAGCATAACGAGGAATTAGTGATCAAGAAATTATATAGAAAGAGTATTTCCTTGCTAAAACCTGGGGGGCTCTTGCTAATTACCTTCCCATTAAGTAGGAAGACCTGTTGGTTTGAAGAGTCTCAACAAACGAACCTATCAGTAAGAGACGCTAAGCTTATTTATAACGAAAGTGAGATATTGGGGGATTATGATGTGGTTATTAAGGAATTTAGGGAGAACGCACTATTATTAAAAGATCGATATAAAAAAAGATACGGAAGATTTGGACCAAATGATCCACAATTTATAGTCGGAGGACTTAGCCAGAAGAAGAGGAACAAAAAATCTTGATTGTCTCCCCTACTTAAAGCATTTCGGGAGTGATATGCTTTGTAGTCATAAGTTCCCAGTAGTTTGGTCCATACTTTTCTTCAAGGACACTTCTCATATTTTCTTCGGCGAGTTTCGATCTCTCGTTTGCAGTCATGTTCATACGATTCATTTTATAGGCAATGTTGGTTATTTTGGTTACTTTTACTCTTTCATCTACCCAGATGGATCTATTTTGACTTCTTGCTAGGTAACAGGTTTCTAAATCTATTCCCCAGGCATAAATTAGATTTCTGTCGAACCATCCGATACTATCAAACCAGTCTGTTCTGTATAAAGATGCAATGTTATCAATCATCCATGTTTGTCTAGGTCCATCTCCTCCTCTGGTAATTAGATGTGTCCAATTTGTTGTACTTTCTTTTGTTAATGAGGGGTGTATACCAACAGCCTCTTTATTGCTGAGGAGAAATCTTGCCATAGGTGTTATAGGGTCATTATCATCTACGAAATTAGCTGAAGTGATCAAGAACATATAGGCAAAATATTTCTTTCCAGATGTTTTAGCCTCTTCGAGGCCTCTTATCCACCCTCTGCATGTTTGTACATTTTCTTCTATAAAGACGTTGGTACTAGGTGCAGGTTTTTTAAGATCAGAACCATTATCGATGAGATATATATCCAGAGGCCAGTGAGAGTTTTTTTTAAGCTTTTGATATAGAGCTTCAGCTCTTTCTGGCATATTGTAGTTTACGATGAATGCAGCGATTGTATTCTGAGGTTGTCTTTTTACAAGAGAGGAAGGGATCCAATCTGTTTTTTCTAGGAGATCTTTTACAGACATTCTTTCTGTGGGTGTGATATTAGATAGTAAAGAATACGAACATAATTATGCTACAATACTGTTGATAAAAAGACAAACATTGCAAGGTATACTTAGCAAATTAAAATTGTTAAAATATGTAGGTCAGTGGAGGAAATTATTTAATGAATCATAACAAAGTTTATAAGAAGGTTTTAGGAATAAAAGAATAAGAGCAGGAAACAGATTAACAAAAACGAATAATTTGAAGAGAAGGTTTTATGCTGGAGAAATTTAACCCAAAAGTATCAATAGTAATTCCAGTATACAATGGTTCTAATTATCTTAAAGAAGCAATAGATAGTGCATTATCTCAGACATATAAAAACATAGAGGTAATAGTAATCAATGATGGAAGTAATGATAAAGGTAAAACAGATAAAATATGTAAATCATATGGAAATAGAATAAGATATTTTAAGAAAGAGAACGGAGGAGTATCTAGTGCACTTAATATGGGAATCGATAAGATGGAGGGAGAATATTTCTCTTGGCTGAGTCACGACGATGTTTATTATCCTAATAAAGTAGAAGAACAAATCAAGTTTCTAGATAAGCTTGATAACAAAAATACGGTATTGTACTCAAACGTTGAATATATAGACGAAAACTCTGAAATTCTTCATAAGACAGAATATGAAAAAAAGTATCCTACAAAGACTCTAAACAATGGAGTTTTCCCTGTGTTTTACGGATATACTAATGGGTGTTCTATGCTAATTCCCCAAAAATGCTTCGATCAGGTGGGGACATTTAATGAAAAGTTAAAAACAGCAAACGATTACGACATGTGGTTTAGACTATTTAAAAAGTGTTCAGTTCAATTTATGCCACAGACTTTGATTAAATACAGATTTCATAATAACCAAGGGACTAAAATAGCACCTGAAGAATCGAGGGTTGCGGAATCAGAAAAAGTTTGGATTAGAGCAATTAAGGATCTAGGGAAGGATGAAGTAGAATCGTTTGGGGTGGAACCTGTTAAGTTTTATTATGATTTAGCTAAACGTATGAAAGAAGCAAGTAAGGAAAAAACTTATAAACTTGCGATGGAAAAAGCAAAAGAATTCTATAAGAAAAATAATCCTGTGGTTTCTGTAATAATGCCTTGTTACAACTCTGATAAGTATCTGGAAGAAGCAGTAGATAGTATTCTCGATCAGACTTTTCCTAACTTTGAGTTAATCATAGTTGATGATGGTTCAACAGATAAAACTTGGGAGATAATCCAAGAGTATAAGAAGAAAGATTTTCGTATCGTAGCAACTAAGAATTTACACAAGAAGGGAGTCCCCGGAGGGATGAATACGGGATTAGATCTTTGTAGGGGGGCTTACATAACAAGGATGGACAGCGATGATATTTCTCTTCCTTCTAGATTTGAAAAACAAGTTGCATTTTTGATAGAGAATGATGGATATGGATATTGTTCGGTTAATATGTCTGCATTTGGGAAAATAAATTCTTCAGCTCTATATAAAAAGCCAGCTGCTCCTTTGGAATGGTTGTTTTTCTGGTCAAATCCTGTCCCTAGTGCAGCTGCGATGTATAGAGCAGAGATTATTAAGGAAAATAATATTAGATTTAGAGACTATAAGGTTGCTCAGGATTATGACTTCCTCGCCCAAGTGGCGACCAAGGCTAAGGGCTATGTGCTTTACGACGAATCTCTTTATCACTATCGAATTCATGTTAAGAGCAATTTTCAGAAAAACTTTGATCTAGTTCTTAAAAATTCTAAGGAGATAAATGCCAATTTTATAAAATCGGTAATTGAAGAGATTCCACCTTCTCTACATTGGGAACTTACAGAATTTACAATCCCGACTCATGGAGAGAAAGAGTTGGATATCTTTGCTGCCACAGACTGGATGCACACTCTTCTAAGTAGATCTAAGAAGTTCTGGAGTTGGGGGGAAACAGAATATGAGGATGCTTTTGTGGACTCTCAGAAGAGAATAAAAGATTATATTGCTGCTAAAACTAGAAAAGAATTTAAAGAAGTAGTAGCGCAGAAAGAGGTAGAGATTGAGAAATTGAAGAAAGGGTCTTCTCAAAAAAGATTGCCTGTAAGAGGTTATCATTCCTTCATAAGGGAGAAATATAAAAGGTTTTGGGAGTTGATTGAGACACAGGGTTGGAAGACTACATTAAAAAACATTATACTTAAGTTCAAAAGATAACGAGAGATTATTTAGAATTATTCTTAAAGACCTTATGACAAAGAAATTTAATCCAAAAGTATCAATAGTAATCCCAGTATACAATGGGTCAAACTATTTAAAAGAAGCAATAGACAGTGCTTTAGCACAGACATATAAAAATACAGAGGTAATAGTAATCAATGATGGGAGTAAAGACGATGGTAAGACAGATGTTATATGTAAGTCATATGGTAAGAAGATAAGATATTTTAAGAAGGAGAACGGTGGGGTATCAAGTGCTCTAAATATGGGGATAGAGAAGATGCAGGGAGAATATTTTTCATGGTTAAGTCATGATGATGTTTATTACCCTGACAAAGTCGAGAAACAGATAGAATTCCTTAGTGAGATGGAGGATAAAGATGTCGTTTTGTATGCTAGTTATGAATTAATCGATGAGGAATCTAACCCAACTAAGAGGGTTCTCCAGGATCATGAACTTCTAGTAAATAAGCCAGAGTATTCATTACTGAGGGGGAGGGTTAATGGGATTACAATGTTGATCCCGAAGAAAGCCTTCGATGAGTATGGATTCTTTAATGGGGATCTCAAATGCACCCAGGATTATGATATGTGGATGAGGATTGCCAAAGGATATAAGTTCGTTCATATGGATGAAATTTTTACGAAGACAAGGATACATGCGATGCAGGATTCCAATAAACATCCAAATGTTATAAAGGAGGGAGATGTTCTTTGGATTAATATGATGGAGGCTCTCACTAGCTCAGATAGAATAAGGTTGGAAGGGACAGAATACAATTTTTATCGTGAGATGAAATTATTTTTAGAGACAAATACTAACTATGAGGGAGCTTTAAAGTTTGCGGAAAAAAGGATGAAAGATATTTATGAGATGGAGAGCAGCAAAGGGAGTGTAGAAGACATTATGGTAAGTGTTGTCGTCCCTTTCTACAATGGTATTTCTGATCTGTTAGAGTCACTGGACTCTATTTTGTCTCAATCGCATGAAAAACTAGAGGTTCTATTGATAAACGATGGGAGTGAGGAAGGGTTGGTGGAACTCAAAGAGAAGGTGCAGAGA
>NPIE01001153.1_pt1 | contig 54288 bp, 45 predicted proteins | sample 8637661 | NCBI WGS metagenome assembly NPIE01 (sample SAMN07420842, study PRJNA396082) | bioreactor metagenome | isolation source: sample BA12 brine-fed electro-methanogenic bioreactor BA | place: Japan: Kochi | collected 2016-12-09 | reverse complement strand
CGCGAACTGAATCCACACCGGCTCGCCACTGCCCTGCCCCAGCCACATGTCCGTGGGCTGGACGGAATGCCGACCGTTGGCGTCCAGTCCCGAACCATTGACGGTGTTCTCGGGCCCAGTACCTTCTTCGACGTTGGGCGCGTTGCTCGTAGCAATGATATTCCCAATGGGATAGGCATAGGGCTCGGTAGTGAAACTCCAGAGTTCACCTCGGAAGATCGTGTTGTCAGGAGGTGCGTTGACTTCATCGATCCGCCAGTAGTAGGTGGTCTCAAAATCGAGAAGGAGCGGAGGTATGTAGGCGGTCGCTGTTTGCTCTTGACTGACCAGCACACCCACGGGATTGGCTCGACTGGCGAGGTTGACGTCATCGGGCGACATTCCGAAATAGACGTCATGCGTCTGCGCAGACTCGGCGGGCGTCCAGCGCAGCGTCACATCCCGAGGCACGTCGGTCGCTTCGTTGGCGGGTGATGGGCCGGAGGCAACGCCTGTCGTCAGACCACGCATCACCGTCTCGATACGCTCGGCGGGCAGGACGACGTCGTAGATGCGCAGGTCGTCCACAGCGCCGTTGAAGTAGGGATCGGCGTCGTACTGCGACCGACCGATCCAGTTCTGCGTGGTCTCGCCCAGCGCATCGACGGTGTTCGTGATGTTGGCCAGCGAGCCGACACTTTCGGCGTCGACGAAGAGCTCCATTCTCTTGTCGCTGCTGCTGACGGTGAAGGCGATGTGGTGCCAACCGAGCGGAAGCAGGCCTTCGCTCGAATCGAACTCGTTCCAGACGCCGTTGCCCGCGGTGATGGCCAGCCGCATGGCGCTGCTGGCGCCGTTGTTGGGACAGAGATAAATGTAGTTGTCGGTGCTTGAACCGAAGTCCAGGGTGCGCTGCCAGGTGCCGCCCTCGCCCGACCAGTTGACCCACAGCATGATCGTGGTCTCTTCCAGCGTGCTGATGACCGAGCCGATGGGCAGTTCGACATAATCGTCGGTGCCGTCGAGCACCAGGCCACCATCCAGTTGGCCCGCCGCCCACTCGGGATCGCCAAAGAGCGTTCCGTGGTTGCCGTTGCCGCTGGAGTCATGGGCGACGGTGCCGCCTCCGTCGTCGAACTTCCACCAGCCGACGGGCTTGGGGTCCGCGGCGGTCGCCACATGAGCGGAGAGGGTGAGAAATGCCAGAAAGCACAGAATGGGAAGATGCCGTTTCATGCACATGCCAATCCTCCTTACACTCGGTAGGGTGGGTTCTCGACCCAGGCGGAGAGGCGGTTGAAACGTTTCCTGGCGCGTGGGTTGAAAACCCATCCTACGATCCGCAAATTCGTCACTTCCGACCGGAGTCCTTTGTAGCATATTGGGGTCGGGTAGACAAGAGCTGTGACCCACTCGGCGCGCAGAATGCGGATTATGGTGAACCAGAATACGGATTCTGGCGAATCCGCGTGTTCGCATCGGGTACGCCGGAACCTGTGCCTGACCGTTGCGTTCCTGGAGGGCGAATGATCGTTCGCCCCTGCCGTCAGCGGGTGTACTTGTCAAAGACCCCGATGACGGGCAAGGCGTTGCCGTCCTCGTCGAACATGCCGCGACGACCGAGCGGGCCTGCGACCGCGGGCTCCCACCAGAACACGCCTTTACCTCGGTTGTGCGGCGTGGCCAGGACGAGACGCTGGACCTCTTCGAGGAATTGCCGTTGACCCTCGGGCGTCTCGGGGAACGGGGCGGGCTTGTCGCGGTACTCGGCAGGCCGCCAGTTGTAGGCAACCTCCACGAGGATGATGTCCTTCTGGTACGTCTCGGCCATGAAGATCAGGTTCTCGCGCAGGTCGAGCAGGCTGCCGTGCCACCAGGGATAGTATGACTGACCGATGACATCGTAAGGCACGTCGTAGGAATGCAGCTTGTCGAAGAAGGCCTTGGTCGTTTTGCGGTCGCCCCCCCGATCGATGTGGATCATGATTAAGGGCTTGGGACCGTCGCCTCGTCCGGCTTCGACGCCATCGATCCCCGCCTGGAGCAGTTCGGCGAACTGATCCCAACGGTCGGGAAGCTTGCCGTCCGGCCAGAGCATGCCAGGGGTGATCTCGTTGCCGATCTGGACCATGTCGGGCAGCGCGTTGGCGTCGCGGAAAGCCTCGATCGTATCGCGCGTATACTCCCGCACAGCCTGGACCAGTTCCGCGTGCGACTTGCCCTCCCACGCCTTGGGGATGAACTGCTTGCCCGGGTCCGCCCACGTGTCGGAATAGTGGTAGTTCAGCAGGAACTTGTAGCCCAGCTTCTTGGCGTCCTGGACCAGGGCGATGGTGTATGCGAGGTCGTTCGGCAGGCGGGTCGGGGTGTGGAAGAGCCTCAGGCGAATCCAGTTGTATCCGTGGTCCTTGAAGATTTGAAGGCCGGGCTTCGCCTCGCCTCCGTCTTTAAAGACCACGCCGCGATCCTCCGCCTGCTTGAGAAACGAAAGGTCCGCGCCGATGGCATAGTCGAGAGCCTGTGCCATCGCAGGCGAAGAACACACGGCGATAAGAGGCAAGAGGACAAAGCGGCATGTCCTTCGGGCTGGATTCTTCCTTCGCACGTCACAGCTCCTTTCTCCGTTCGGATGAATGTGCTGATGCGATTCTAAACGAGCGGTCCCGTCCGGCACAAGCGCGTTTCACCGGCGCAGAAGAAAGGCCGAGCCAGTGCGGCCCGGCCTTCGATCGCGCGTGCAAGGACTCCTTTGGAGACTCACTTCGTCGCGAGCGCGAAGTTGTCGGGAATCTCCGGAGCCAAGAACCCTTCCGGAAAGGCTGGATTCCATTCGAGTTGTTCCTTCATATCCGTACGCGGTCCTCGGGTGCCGTTGGCGGGCCACACGAATTCGATCCGGACCGGGAGGTATGTAGCCCGGTCGATCCAGACGCGATGGAGCATGCCATCGGGATTGTCGCCATACTTCTTCGCACTGATCTCGAATCGGAAACAGGCGACGCCATCGATCGCGACCTCCTCATCGAACTGGTCGGCTCGATCCAGCAGCCCGACGACGAAGAGGACGTCCCTCATCGGATGCCATGGCTGTGGGGAGTCCGTGTGATCGACGACACGGAACGTCCTGCTCTGGAAGTCCACGTTCGTCTCCACTACCGTCGCACCGTCTCGCATCTCGAACGGACCTTCAAGAGTCGTTCCCTCGAGCGTAAACCACACGGTCTGTGCCAGCCCGGTGTCGGAGTAGGTGTCTTTTCGCCAGGCGTGCCCTGAGAACGATGTGACCACGTCGCCCTGGCGATAGGCGCCCGTCTCGACCGCCTCCAGCGCCCCGACGATCTTCTCTTCCAGGCCGGGCGGCACGTCCGCGAAGACCATCTCGCCCTTCGTCTTGGCATCACGGGCCGCGCGGACCTCATCCGGATGGGCGTTGATGTAGCCCTCCGGGATTTCAGGGACGAACAGATCAGCCGGCACCTCGGCGAAGTACTCGAACTGATCGTGAATGAGGGTCAGTCTTCGACTGGGATCGAAATTCGTGACGATGCCATGACGCTCGATTCGCATCGGCAGTTTCGTCTTCACGCCGAACCAGATTCGATCAAAGCGTTTATCGTCTTTATATCTGGATGCGCCGATTTCGAACCCTACGCACTCGTGCCCATCGAAGGTCTCAGGTTCCAGGAGGCGGTCGGCTCTGTCCAACAGGCCGACGTACGACCGCATCTCATTGACCACGCTCTCCATGAACCCGGAAACTTCATCATACTTGGAGAACCAGCACTCGTATTCATAGGATACCTCGATCGTCTTGGTGCCGTTGCTGTCCGGGACGCCCCATTGCGTGTTCATAACGTGGACGCCGTCGCCGTAGCGGTCGCGTCGGTAACGGTCCTTCGCATTGAAGCGAATCTCATAGCCTTGACTCATCTCAGGGGAGGCATAATCACTGGTGTAGCCGGCACGCTGGCGGTAGACCACCGCCTGAACCTGGTCGAGCGATCGGAGAATCTCCTGTCCCCAGGCGGCGGGTGGGCCCAGCCACCATTGCCCGGTCTCGGAACGGCCGAAGGGCCAGAGCGTGATGCCGCCCAGCACGATCAGGATAACCGCCGCAGCCAGGGCAAGCCTGTGTGTCTTGTTGTTCATCGCGATTCTCCATACGCGGTGCCGCTCGGAAACCGGCGCCGATGTCTGCATTTCGTCCATCGCCTCGCCCGCCTTCTCAAGAACGCGGTCCTTGGCCGCGGGGTCGAGCTCATATCGCAACTCTCGCACGAGGTTTTCGGTCGAATCCTTCGTTGCCATCATTCTGCCTCACCATTCAATCGGGATCGAAGCTTGTCGAGCCCGTACCGGTATCGACTCAGAGCGGTCTTGATCGAGACGTTCTGGACCCTGGCGATCTCTCTGAATTTCATGTCCGCGTGCAGCCGCAACAGGACGGCTTCGCGCTGCTCGTAGGGCAACTCCTCCAGGGCCGAACGCAGGAGCAGCAGCCGCTCGCTGCGAATCACCATCTGGATCGGGCCATCGCCACAGGCTGCCACGTGTGCGGCTTCGTCGATGGGTACCAACATCTGTCGCGGTCTGCGGCGGTACACATCGCGGGCCCGGTTCGCCACGGCGCTGGCCAGATACGCCCGGAGGTTGGTCCTGATGTTCAGTCTGTGTACCGACCGAACCAGCGACACCATCACGTCCTGAAGCACGTCCTCTGCCGCCGCAGGATCGGTCAGCAGACTTGCCGCCAGGGTTGTTAGGGTGCCCTCGTACGCCTCGTAGATCGTGCGAAGGGCGTCCTTGTCGCCACCTTTGAGCCGTTCCAGAAGTTGCCTGTCCTCGGTCATGGCCTGTCTGCCTGGTCCCCAACGATCGATCGTCACCTGTAGGACGGGGAGACCGACCATTTTACCTTAAGCGACGGAGATTTTCCGAGAAGATCGAGCGGTGTGTGCGTACGAAAAAGGCCGAGCCACTGGGGCCCGGCCTGAACTGGTCTGCGGACAGAGGTCAGGGAAGGGGGGTGGTATAGTCGGCGGGGATGTTGGGCTCGAAGACCGAAGGGTCAACGGCCTCCGCCCATTTGAAGTCCATGAGCCATTGCACGCTTTGGCTCTCGGCGGCGCCTTCGATTTCGATGCGGACGGGCAATTCCGTTTCGATATCGACCCACATGCGTCCGACGGCATTCTGCATCGGCTCGCCATCGGTCGGCGGATCGGTCACTTCGATGCCCTCGACCGCTATGCCATCGATCGTCGAGCGGCCCAATTCTTTGTACGGCCTGCCCAGGAAACGGCGGACGTAGTCGGCGGGGTCTTTGTACTCCTCGGGCATCTTGCCTCGCTCGCTCTCGGGGATGGGCGATTCGAACCACGTCTTCTCGGCGGGGATCACCGTCGTGAGCGTATCTGCTTCGGGTCCGGCGTACCACGAGACGACGTTGCCGTCGCCGACGATGTCCATGCGAAAGCCAGATTCCTCGGACAGATAGAAGATCCATTGCGCCTCGGTTTCCGAAGGCGGGGCGCTGTCGCCATCGGCGACGCGAATCGTCAGGCTGAAGATGAACGTCTCGACGCTGTCGATACGATTCGGGATTTGCGCCCAGGCGACACCGCCGCTGTTGGGCATTTCCACCACGTTCAGGCCGATCAGCGCGGCGAGGACAATCGTCGCGGCGGCGGCTAGTTTGGTCAGGGAACCGATCATAATCCTTCTCCCGGAAATTGGAGTTGTCGTTGTTTTCTCGTCGGCCAGGGCCCGGTCGATGTCGCTGTGGACGCGTTCGCTGAGGCGATCGCTGGCCTTGACTCGCACCTGTTGGACGTATCGATGGATATCACGTTCCGATTTCATTGCTCTGCCTCACTATCGAGCAGGGACTGCAACTTCTTGACGGCATACCGGTATCGGCCTTGCGCTGTGTTGACGGAGACGCCCTGGGTCTTGGCGATGGCGGCGAAGCGCATCTGCCCCTGCGAACGCAACAGCAGGACCTCCCGCTGCTCGTAGGGCAGTTGCGTAAGGGCCTGCTCCAGATGCTCGAGCTGGTCGTTGAAGACAGCGGCCCGCTCGGGTCCCGGCGCGTCGCAACCAGCCTCGGGCACCTCGTCGAGAGGTGCTGTTGCACGCCTGCGAACCGCCTTGTTGTGGTTGCGGGCGCGGTTGGCCACGCACGTCAGCAGGTAGCCCTTGAGGCTGCCGGTCAGGCGGAACCGCCCGGCCGAGCCGAGGAAGGCGAGGAACACATCGTGGACCACGTCTTCCGCGGCGCCGACGTCCAGCAGCAGCGAGGCCGCCAGCGTTACCAGGTCGTCTTTGTACTTGTCGTAGAGCCGGTGCAGGGCGCCCCGGTCACCGTGGTTGAATCTCAGAATCAGCCATTTGTCTTCGAGCATCTGCCGGTCGGCCTCACAAAACGATCGATCGTCCCCTATAGAACAACGGGCAGGTGTATCTTCGTATCAGGCGTCGGAATTTTCTCGAAGAAAAAATGTCTTTCATGAACTCGGAAGAGCGCTCACGCATTCCGTATTGTCATCCTGAACGAAGCATAGCGCAGTGAAGGACCTGGGCTGCCGTCGAGACAGCCCTCGTTTGCGACAGCCAGATTCTTCGCCTTCGGCTCAGAATGACAAAGATGGCGGGCCGTCGGCTGCGCGGGCGGGTTGGACTTCCCAGGCGAGAATGCTGCGGGGGGGCAGTTGCACGTCGGCGTGGTCCAAGCCATCGGCAAACTCCGTTTCACTGCGTTTGTCGCTGCCACCCATCTGGATTGCGTTGACCGTTATCGGCTCGCCGGCCAAGCCGTAGTCGTTGGGGTCCAGGGCGACGCGTCCGCTGTAGGGATCGTCGGAGACGTTGGCGAAGAGAAGCACGAGCTTGCTTTCCCGGTCGATCCGCCAGGCGCCGGTCATGATGGCGTCGGTGGTGACGATCCATTCACCGCTCCACTGCCAGTCGGCGGTGATGCGCGGAACGGGACCCGCCAGGCGAGGCGGTCGGGCCATATGACCGCGATAGAAGTACTCGCGCAATTTCCAGCGCAGTTCGATGCAGTCGCAGAGGAAGGGCCAGCTATCGGGACGATCGATGACTTCAGGTCCGAACCAACCGATCTGCTCGCCATAGACCAGTTGCTGGCCCGCCTTCATCCGGTTGGCGAGGTCCTGGGTCGGGCCTCCGCGATAGGCCCGTCCGAACATCTGGATCGCGCCGCCATAGACCGCGGAAAACGCCGGAACCAGGTCCTGCTGCTGCCAGTGCCAGGTGAGATAGCCGTCGTGCCACCTGATGTAGGGCTCCGCATTGCACTCGGTCGTGAGCATGGTCTCAGCGGGCTTGACGCCGCGGATGGCGTCGAGCATCGACCAGTAGCCTTCCATCCACCAGTGGCCTCCGCCCAAAGGGTGACCATGCGAGGCGTCGAAGCACAAGCGGGGCTGCGCGGCGGCAATCTGGTCGATGTAGACACCGCTGACGCCGTATTCTTTGAACAGACGCAGCACGATGTCGCCCACGCGATCCTGCCACAGGTCCGTAGCGGGACACATCACTGCCAGGCGAACGCTGTTGCCGTCGCTCTCTTTGCTGCGGTAGGTCTCGGTGTAGGGGTTGCCCTGCTCGTCCTTGGTGGTCGCCGGCAGAGCGGTTTGCGTGAACTGCCAGTCTTCGGCGCCCTTGTCGTGCGTGTCCCAGAGTCGACCGTTGATGTAAGGCATGGGATAGACGCCCGCCTCCTTCAGTTCGGCGACACCTTCCTGGAAGCCTTCCTTGACGGGGAAGTAGTGCGGATAGTCGTTGTCGAAGGGAACCTGGTGCCAGTTGTACCAGTGGAAACCCGTGGGCAGGTCGATCGTCTGGGCGAACTTCCTGACGCGGGGAACGCAGTCGGAGGCGGGCCCTCCCGTCATGACCCAGGCGGGCAGTTCGCGCATCCACTTGGGCGTGTCTTCGCGACCTTTGGGTCCGAGGTCGGGCCACCAGCGCGCCTCGCGCATCACCCACGAGCGATAGATCTGGGCCGCGTCGAACCAGTCGCCTCGCAGCAGTTGCCAGCGGGCCTTGCCGGGCAGGTCGAAATCGGCGCCGGGCTTGCCCATGTCAGGCACCGCGTGGTCGAAGGTGAAGACGACCGCGTGTTTGGCGGGTTGGCCTTCGGCAAAGATGCTCTTGGTCGAGCCGAACGGATCGTGCATCCCGACGTAGAGCCCGGTGCGCTCGGTCCGATTGTACGCGGCCATGTACTGCATGGCGGTCCACCCGCCGGGGTAGGGTCCGCCTCGCTTGCCGCCTTGGGTCCACATGCCCGCCAGCTCCACACCCGAGGTGACCTGCGCGAATACTCTGCCGTCCTCGCCCAGGTCCCGGACCGCCGACTGGGGGAATACGATGCGCCAGAGGGCCCATTGGGGATCGTCGTTGGCCACGTGCATATCCCAGATCAGCGCGCTGTTGGCGTCGTCGACGTCGAGCGTCACTCTGGCTTCGATTCCCTCCAGGCGATCCTCCGTCGGCCTGCGAAAGGTGAGCGTGTAAGTGCCCGTGACTTCGCTGTAGGCGACGTCCGCCTGCTTCCAGCCGGAATCGGCGGTGACCGTCAGCAGTTCCTTCGTCTGCACATCCCGCAACACCAACGAGAACAGCGGCGCCGGCTCGGCGGGATTCAGCTCGGTCTTCGTAGCCCGATCGGTCAGGCCGGCCACGCGCAGGCCCTGCCCGGTATTCTCGATAACGATTCGTAAATCGCCGCCCTCGATCGCGACGCGCCCGGGCGCTGAGACGTCGGGCCCAGAAATTGGGGACACCTGACCGCAAGTCCCGGCTGTGACCAGACTGTGCCAGAGGGCGAAGACAAGAAGTGCGCTTGACACAAAAGCCGTGCGCCTGTTCCTCTGCTGGTGCATCCGAATTCCTCCTGATCGTAGTCCTGCCGGATTGTATCCCCCATCGCTGGCGACCCGCAAGGCAAATCGCGTGGGTTCCCTTCTGCCTTCTGCCGGGTGTGTCTGTTCGGATATTGGGGCACCGGTGTTTTCCAGACGCTGAGGGGCCGGGGGGGCAGCCTCAAGCCCGCAGGGCTTGGGGATGGCGCACAACGCTGGTAACCGGGAGCCAAGGCGAATGGGGCAATGGAGGAATCTCGCGCAGGCTTGACGATGGTGCCGTCGCGCAAGAAGTGCCGTTCCGGGCTTGACCGCCTGTAAAGGCTTTGATATAAAGATGTAACGATTCTCAAGGCGCGCAGGGCAGGAGTTCGATCATGGCAGACGAAAACAGTGCAGTACACCAGGAGGCAATACCCGCTGCCTCCGACTACGACTCCCGTCCCGGCGCAAGCCCCCACACCGAGACCTGCCAGGAAGCGCGGAACATGGCGATGCTCTGTCACCTGCTGGGCATCTTCGGTTTCTTCGCTCCCCTGGTCATCTGGCTGATCGAACGCGACAAGCACCGCTTCGTCGACGACCACGGCCGCGCCGCCATGAACTACCAGGTCTCCCTGCTGATCTACCTGACCGCCCTGACCGTCACCCTCATCGGCGCCTTCCTGGTGCCGCTGGTGCTGCTGGCCCACGTGGTCCTCTCGGTCCTGGGCACGATGAAAGCCGCCCGTGGCCAGCCCTGGACCTACCCGATCGCGATACCGTTTCTCAAATAACCCGTTCGCGGCCGCCATGGGCCCCGTAGGTCCAGTCCCCTGGCGATCCTGCTGCGAACCCCCAGTGCAATGGAGCGAACGATGACAGAGCCCAACGAAACGCCGAACCTCGATCGACCCCAGGATTTCGCCGCGGAGCCCCGCGAAACCAACAAAGACGCACGCATGTGGGCCATGTTCTGCCACCTGGCCGGCTTGGCCGCGTTCGTCCCGATCATCCCCGCCTTCGGCGCCGTCATCGGCCCGCTGGTCGTCTGGCTGCTCAAGAAGGACGAGTTCCCCTTCGTCAACGAGCAGGGCAAGGAAGCGCTGAATTTCCAGATTACGATGCTGATCTACGGCCTGATCTCCGCGCTGCTCTGGGTGATCTGCATCGGGGTCTTCCTCGCCGCTGCTGTGGTGATCGTCGACATCGTCTTCATTATCATCGCCGCCATCAAGACCAACGATGGCAATCACTACCGGTATCCGCCGTACCTGATCTTCCGCTTCATCAAGTAGCCCGTTGGCGGTGCCCCTCTGGAGCGTTTGCCGATCCTCGCTCAGAGGCTCCGATGCAGATGCTCCGCCCGCTGTCCCAGCCGTTCGATGTGCTCGTCTCCGATCGCCTTGCGATACCGCAGGTCGCCGTACGCCACATACCAGTCGGCTACGCCCGCCCAATCCTGCCGACGGTCCCCCGCATGGTGGGTCCGCAGTCGAGCCGCAAAGGCGTGCAGCGTCTCCGATACCCGCCGCGGAAGCCCCGCCGAACGGACCTTCCGATCCATCCGCGCCAGCATCCGTTGCAGAGCCGCCACCGACGCCGTCGCCGACCGGTGCGCTGGGGTTCGTGCCTGCCGCGAGCGCGACATCTTCCACCGCACCCCGACCGCACCCAGAACCACCAGCGAAACCACCGCGATCGAGCCGCCGTGGAACGTGAACAGCCAACTGAGCGCCCCCAGCAGACCATACTCGTACAAGGCGTGCAGGAACTGCGTCAGCGTAATGTCTGCCGCATCGCCGCTCGCATCCGTCTCCTCCGCCGCCGCCGCAACCGTACGGTCGTCCTGCGGTGTCGCCTCCACCGTCACCCACCGCCCCTCCCGCTCGTCCCACGCCTCCGCCCACGCATGGGCGTCCATGTTCCGCGCCACCCAGGCCCCCGTCCGCTCGTTCTTCTCCGTCACGAGAAATCCCGTCACGTACCGCGTCGGCACGCTCGCCAGCCGCAGCAGGATCGCCGCCCCCGACCCGAAATACTCGCAGTAGCCCTGAGACCCTTCGAGCAGAAAATACGTCAGCTTGTCCCGTCCCGCCGGGATCTGCGGATCGTAGGCGTAACTGTAATTCCTCCGGAAGTGCCGCACCACCGCCTCGATCTTCTCCGCCGTAGTGTCGCAGCCCGCAAAGACCCGCTCCGCCAGCGCCTCCACCCCCGAGTCCAGCGCCGCCGGAAGATCCAATGAACGCAACAGTTGCGTGCTCTCCGGTGCTACCTGCCGTTTCGAACGCGAGTACACCACGCGGTACCGCTTGCCCCGTTGCAGCCGCGGCGCATAGATGATGTCGTCGTCGTCACGCAGCACCAGCTTGAACGACGCCTCCACGTGGCTCGTCCCCAGCGGGGAAAACGCCGCGTCGCCGAATTCCAGCTCGTGACGGATCACCATGCTCCTCGCGTCCGCCGCGTCCTCCGGATACAACCGGAACAGACTCGTCCGATTCGCGATGTACAGGTTGCCCTGCTGCGGGAAAATCGCCTCCTGGTACGACAGGTCGTGCCACTGCGACTGCCGGTAGATCTCGAATGCCCGCGCCCGCAGGTACCCCGGCGCTTCGTCGCTCTCGATCGCCAGCGCCGCCGTCGTGTCCTGCTCCTCCAGCACCGACGCCAGGCTCGACAGCCGCCCGCTGTTCGTAAACCCGATCCGCGAGGCGTCCTCCCCCGAGCTGTCCATGCTGATCACCTGCTTGCCGAACCAGGCGGGCAGATAGTCCAGAAGCTCGATATGCCGATACATCACCGAGCCCGCGATCCATCCCACGTTCCCGGCGCCGACCAGAATCAGCCCGCACGCCGCCCAGCGCGGAATCCGTCGCCGGCTCCTCCCGGTCGAAACCTCCTCCGCCCGACCCGGATCCAGGCTCGCCCCTCCCGACAGCGAGCCCTCCGTCGTCGCCGCGTACAGGATCACCAGGATCACCGCGAACAGCTCCAGCAGCCGGAATATCAGAAACTGGTCGTTCAACAGCAGCACCTGCCCGGCGCAGATCGTGCTGGCGATGTAGAACAGCCCCAGCGACGCCGGAAGCTGCCGAGGTGCCCCCAGAAACAGCATCAGGATCATCCCCGCCAGGAAATACCGCGCCACCGTCTGCCACGCCAGACTCATCGCCTCCTCGTGCGCGATCCAGCCGTGCGGACGCGTGTAGCTGTAGTGTAGCGCGAAGAAGATCGCCAGCACCAGCATCAGCAGCGACTTGATCACCCGCCGCTCCGGCCGGAAATTCCACGTGAACCGCCGCGAAAGACCCAGCAGACCCAGCATGCAGAGAATCGCCGGGTAGGCGATGTCCACCGAAACCCAGGCGGTCACCGCCGAACTGGTCAGCACCATGATGGCAGCAATGGTCTTGTGGGGTTTCATAACGGTCCCAGGGTGCCGGTCAGAACCTCCTCGGGCTCCAGCACCCGAATCGAATGGCTCCTCAGCATCTCGTCCTCGGCGCTCTGGCCCGCCTGCGCACCGATCAGGTACACGCTGCACCGGCATCGCGCCGCAACCGCCAGTTCGATCAGCTCGAGGTACGTCCGATCCGCCTTCAATAAAACGAAGATCACCTCAGAAATACGATGAAAACGGCTCACCAGTGCGGTCGACGTCCCCTGGAAATCGTACCCTTCGCTTGCCCCCACCCCCGCCAGCACCTCTTGAATCCGATCGACGCGCGTCGCTCTGGGCCACGTCGTCAACTCGTGCAGCTCCGACCCCGCCAGCAGCCAGTCGATCAGGCACTCCCCCTGAATCGTAAAAGCCGCCGACGCACAGAACGAGACCGCCGCCTCCAGTTCCGGTATCTCCTCCTCCTTCGACTTGGCCTTCGGTGCCGTGATCCGCGTGTCCAGCACCACCGCCGCCCGCCGGTCCGCGTCGTTGTGATATTCCTTGGTCGCCGGAACCGACAGACGGGCCCACGCCCGCGTGTCGATCCGCCGAGGCGAATCGCCCGGCAGGAACGGCCGGTTCCCCGCGTACTCGGGCGACACCTCCGCCCGACCCGCCACCCCCAGCGCCCCCCGATGGCTGTACCCCGCCGACCGCCCCACACGCATCCGCAGTCGATAGAACACCGGCAGCACCGTCAGCGTCTGGCTCTCCTTCCGCACCGAACTGAACGTCAGCAGGTTGAACGGAAAGCTCGACTGACACATCGGCAGCGGAATCGAATGGTACCCCCGGCGCTTCGCCCGGACCGTCACCGTGACCTGCGTCGTTTCCCCCGGCGCCAGACGCCGAATGCTCCCAGGCCCGCTCACCAACTCGATCGTCGCCGGCACCTCCCCGAACCGCAGGTGAAGATCGTAGGCCCCCACGCGCGCCACGTTCTTGATCATATAACGGAACTGCGCGTTCTGTCCCGACACCACGTGGTCGGGCAGATGCGCCGTCATCTCGATGCGCGGCCGCAGCACGAACCCCACCGCCAGCACCGTCAGAAGCACCGCCACCAGCGCCGAAAGAACCCCGAACGCCGGAACCACCTGCGCCGCCAGCCCGAAGAACACCGTCCCCATCAGCAGCATCCGTCCCGCCTCCGTCACTCCCAGCCGCGTTCTCGAATGCCTGGCCCCCATCACGCCCACCTCGCCTACACCGGCACCTTGATCCGACCCAGGATCTCCGCCACCACCTGCTGAGCCGTTACGCCGCTGTGCTGCGTCTTTGCCGTCAGCAGCAGACGGTGGGGCAGCACGTGCGGAATCACCCACGAAACGTCGTCGGGAATCACGAAATCGCGATCCAGAGCGAACGCCCGCGCCCGCGCCGCCCGCGAGAGCATCAGCGTGCCCCGCGTGCTCACGCCCAGCTCCAGCCGGTTGTCGTGCCGCGTCGCGTGTACGATCTCCACGATATACTCGAGAATGCTCTCGTCGACATGCACCCCACTCGCTTCCTCCTGAATCCGGCGCACCTGGTCCAGGCTCATCACCGGTTCAATCCCTTCGAGCGGTTCCCGCTGCGCGTGCGACTTGAGAATGTCGATCTCCACCTCCGCCGCCGGATACCCGATCGCCAGCCGCACCAGGAACCGATCCAACTGCGCCTCCGGAAGCGGATACGTCCCATGAAACTCGATCGGGTTCTCCGTCGCGATCACCATGAAGGGCTTCGCCAAAGGACGCCGTTGCCCCTCGATCGTCGTCTGGTTCTCGTTCATCGCCTCCAGCAGCGCCGACTGCGTCCGAGGCGACGCCCGGTTGATCTCGTCCGCCAGCAGGATATTGCAGAAAATCGGCCCCGGATCGAACCGGAAATCCCCGCTGACCGGGTTGTAGATCGACGAACCCAGAATGTCCGCCGGCAGCAGGTCCGGCGTGAACTGAATCCGACTGTACTTCGCCTCGATGCTCTGAGCCAATGCCTTCGCCAGCGTCGTCTTGCCCACCCCGGGAACGTCCTCGATCAGCACCGATCCGCCCGCCAGCAGCGCCACGATCAACACGTCGATACTCTCGCTCTTGCCGAAAATCACGTTCTGAAGGTTCCGCTTCAGCGGCGCCACCTGTGGGTTGTCCATACGCTCGGTCGCCAATTCCTGATCTCCCGGAGGCCCGTCACATTCTGCCGATGGTTCACACCCATCATTATAGTAACGTTCAAACCCCGCCACAAGTTCGTCCCCACGCCTCCACCCCCCGCGTGACTGTCAGGATTTTAGGCCATCGGTGTCTTCCAGTCGCTGAAGTCGCTGGGGGGCAGCCTCAAGTCCGCAGGACTTGGGGATGGCCGCCCGACCATCGCGCCATGCCCGTGCCCCCATCCTGTCCGCCCTCTCCATGCTGCTGGCCTCAAGCGCCAAATGCCGCCGTTCCACAGGAAGCGCCCCTGAGATCGACCGTGAACGTCCACCCCCCGTCGAAGCCGCCGCCGCATGCCGACCGCGACCCTTCCGCCTCGCGCAAAAAAAACGCATTTGCCAAACCCCTTCCCCCACGCCTATAGTGTGCCCATGACAGATTCGCAACAGGTCGGCATCGCGCTGGGATTGACCCTGCTCGCCGGTCTCTCCACCGGGATCGGCAGCGCTATCGCCTATTTCATCCGACGCCCCAAGATCATCTATCTCGCCTTCGCCCTGGGCCTCTCCGGAGGCGTCATGATCTACGTCTCCTTCATGGAACTGCTCCCCGACGCCATGGAGACCATGGGCGAAGCCTGGGCCTTGCTGGTCTTCTTCCTCGGGATCGCCATCATGGCCGTGGTCGATCTGCTCATCCCCGAGCCCGAGAACCCGCATAACTTCGAGGACATGGACGAACCCGCCGTCGCCCGCGGAAGTCACAAGCTCATGCGGACGGGACTTTTCACCGCCCTCGCCATCGGAGTCCACAACTTCCCCGAAGGCCTCGCCACCTTCGCCGCCACCCTCAGCGACCTCAAACTCGGCGCCTTTATCGCCATCGCCATCGCGATTCACAACATCCCCGAGGGCATCGCCGTCTCGGTTCCGATCTTCTACGCCACCAACAGCAAGAGAAAGGCCTTCACCTACTCGTTCCTCTCCGGCGTCTCCGAACCCGTCGGAGCCATTATCGGCTACCTTCTCCTCATGCCCTTCCTCACCCCCATGGTCCTCGCCGGAACCCTCGCCCTCGTCGCCGGTGTCATGATCTATATCGCCCTCGACGAACTCCTGCCCACCGCCCATAGCTACGGTCACGGCCACCTCGTCATCGGAGGCGTCGTCCTCGGTATGCTCATCATGGCCGCCAGCCTCCTCATGCTCTGAAACCCGCTCCGCCCGTCCGACCTACGCATACGCATGCCCGTAGCCCGTAGGGTGTGCCGTGCACACCGCATTCCTACGGATACGCATGCCCGCAGTGGTCGCAGAACTTCGCATCCGGATCGTTCAGCTCCTGGCAGGTCGGACAAGCCTTGCTCTTGCCCAGCGCCTCTCCGCACTGGCTGCAAAACTTCGCGTCGGTGTCCTCCAGTGCGTTGCACTTGTGGCAGCGAACCTTCGCTTCCCCGGTACCGCCTGAGCCGAGACCGCCCTCGGCCAGGCCCCGCCCCAGAGCGCTGGCCATCGTCTTGACGCCGTCCTTCGTCCCGTCCGCCATGTAGTTGAACGTGTCCTTCGCCACCGGCGCCATCTCCTGCGCCTGGTAACGCATCACCTTGCCCATGAACCCCGCGCCGGTCAGAACCACCCCCACGAACAGCAGGGGCATGCCCACCAACAGGCACCAGAAATGCCTGGGAGGTCCGAAACTGCCGATCGATCCCACGGCGCTGACGATGCCGATCCCCATGAGGATCAGCCCGACCGCCGCGACCATCGGCCCGATGATCCTCAGCGCGTCCCGAATCCCTTGATGACCGCGATCGATCGCTTTCTCCTGCACGTCGTCGCTCCTCGTCCGTACCACCGTCTCACTCCTTGCCCGGGCCCGCCGTCTTCAGTACCGACGACGCCGCCTTGATCACCCCCGCGATATCCGCCAGGTCCGACGGGATGATCATCGTATTGTTGGTCTTCGCCAGCTTGCCGAATTCGTCGAGATACTGTTCCGCAATCCGCAGATTCACCGCCTCGGTGCCGCCCTTCTCGTGGATCGCCAGCGCGATCTTGCGAATCCCCTCCGCCGTCGCCTCCGCCACCTGCTCGATCTCCACCGCCCGGCCCTCCGCCTCGTTGATCCGCCGCTGCTTCTCGCCCTCGGACCGCGCGATCATCTCCTGCCGGTCGCCCTCCGCCCGGTTGATCTTCGCCTGCCGGTCGCCCTCGGATTCCGCAATGATCGCCCGCTTCTCACGCTCCGCCCGCATCTGCTTCTCCATCGCGTCCTTGATGCTCTGCGGCGGCAGAATGTTCTTCACCTCGTACCGCGTCACCTTCACCCCCCACGGGTCCGACGCCTTGTCCACCGCCTCCACGATCACGCTGTTGATGTTCTCCCGCTCCTCGAACGTCTTGTCCAGGTCGAGCTTGCCCATCACGCTCCGCATCGTCGTTTGCGCCAGTTGCGTCGCCGCGAAGCGATAGTTGTCGATCCCGTACGAAGCCTTCTTCGCATCGACCACCTGCATGTACAGAATGCCGTCCACCTCGACCGCGATGTTGTCCTTGGTGATGCACTGCTGCGGCGGAACGTCCACCGCCTGCTCCTTCAGCGTGTGCCGATACGATACCCGATCCACGAACGGCATCAGCACGTGAAACCCCGCCTCCAGCGTCGTCGAATACTTGCCCAGACGCTCGATGATGTACGCCTGCTTCTGCGGAACGATCCGCACCGTCCGCACAAAAACGACCACCGCAAACGCCAAAACCGCCAGCAGCACGATGGTCCACGGAGTGATAGTCAATGCCAGCATGATTCTCTCCTCTCATTCCAGAGTTCGGTTTTCCGTTCGTTCGCCTACAGACGCTTGACCTTCAACGTCGCACTGCTCTTGTCCATGATCTCCACCGCCACGCCCTCCGCAATCTCCTCATCCGCCTGCGCCGTCCAGTGCGTCCCATGAAATTCTACCCGTCCCGCCAGCTTGGGCGTGATCACGCTCGTCACCACCGCGTGCTGCCCGATGTAGTCGTTCATGTCCACGCGCCCGTCCTGACGCTGCGTCGCAAACCCGCTGAACATCCCCTTGACCCATCGCCTCGCTCCCACCAGCGCGATCACCGACGAGACGATGAACAGCACCAGTTGCATGTCCAGCGAGATCGGCGTCACCAGGCACACGCCCGCCACGATCCACGCCCCAACCGCGAAAAACGCGATGATCAGGCCCGGGATGATGAACTCCGCCGCCAGCAGCACCAGGCCCACCACGAACCAGATCAGTTCCGGCCGCAAAAACTCCCCAAAATCGACCATTGCCCGTCCCTTTCAAGGACCCGCGTCTGAAAATCCGAACCAGCAGACACTCGGTCCGACACCGCCCGAACCCCAGCGTCCCCGTTTCGACCTTTCGAGCTTCGCGTTTTCGTGCTTGTTTCGAATTTCGAGATTCGGATTTCGGATTTCCCGCCGCAGGGGGTTCATTCCACCACCACTGCCGTGCCGTACACCAGAATCTCCGCCGCCGCGTCCATCACCTCCGACGTCGAGAACTTGATCCCCACGATCGCGTTGGCGCCGAGGTCTTGAGCCTCTTCGATCATTCGGTCGATCGCCTGCTCCCGCGATTCCCCCATCAGCTTGGTATAGTCGCTGATCTCCCCGCCGACCACGTTGCGCAGCTTCGCCATGATGTCCCGCCCGATGTGCCGCGCCCGAATCGTATTGCCCCGCACCAGACCCAGGTGCTTCACGATCGTCTTGCCGCAGATCGTATCCGTCGTCGCCAGAAGCATACGTCTATCTCCTAACATCTTTGTAGCGGTCCTTGGTCCAGAAGTAGATGCGCTCCCGCAGCACGGAGACGAACAGGATCGCCAGGCCCACCAGCAGCGCCACCAGGGCCACCTTCAGCAGCAACCCGATCCCCGGATCGCGGATGAAGCTCTCAATCCCCAGAAAGCCGCCGTAGATCAGCAGCAGAATCCCCGCTACCGAGAACACCACCCATCCCGTCCCGCGCTCGATCCGATTGTACAGCCCGCCCCAGTACTGCTGCCACACGCGATCCTCCGGTTCCACCAGCCTCACGTCGTCCGTGATCTGCTTGAGTCGAGTGAACGCCTCGATCTCTTTTCGGCACGCCGCGCAGCCCGCCAGGTGTGCCTCGAACGCCTTCCGTTGCTCCGCGTCCAGCTCGTTGTCCAGGTAGCCCATCATGAGGTCTTTGTAGTCCTGGCAGGTCATACCATCTGACCTCCTTTCCGGAGTTCGTCCTCAGCACCGTCGGCAAAGCCATCCGTCTCGGGCGAACCCTCTAGTATCTCTTTCAAGCGCTGGCGGGCGTAGTACAAACGACTCGTCACCGTCCCCCGGTTGCAGAACAGCACCTTCGCCATCTCGTCGTACGAGAGGTTCCGAAAGTGCCGAAGCACGATCACCTCGCGGTGCTTTTCGTCCAGTCGGCTGATCGCACGCCACACGCGGTCCTTCGATTCGTTTCGCTCCGCCACCATCTCCGGATCGAACGTATCCCCCCGCCCCATCCCCGCTGGCTCCTCGTCCATCTCGTCCAGACGGTCGGCCTTCCGCAACCGACGCTTCCGCAGGTGGCTGAAACACAAATTCCGCAAAATCTGATAGAACCACGGAAAAAACTTCTCCTGGCTGTTGAGCTGGTCGAAGTGCTTGTACGCCCGATAAAACGCCTCCTGCGACAGCTCCAGCGCGTCCTCGCGGTTGCCCACCAGGCCCAGCGCGATGAAGTACGCGTCCTTCATGTGCCGCTTCACGAGCGCTTCGAACGCCTCGCGCGGGCTCCGGTACGAGCCCCACAGCACCGCCGTCTTTTGTTCACATACCCCGTCCAATTGCGATACTCCCGAATCCCCCCAGGAAATCCCAGTTGGATCGTAGCTTCCGTTTCTGCCCCTATAGACTCCCGACCCCCGCCTTTTCTTCGAAAATTCCCCGCCCCCTACATTTTCTCCCTCGTCCTGCAACTCCGCAGGCCGAGCGTCCCCGCTCGCCCGTCCCCGGCTTGTCTGACCGCACCCCGCAGGGAGCCTCAACCCACACGTGAACGCCTCGGAACCCGCCGGCGCTCGCGTCAATTCTCATGCACAGTGACCCTGGGTCGCCATTATACCGTTTCTTGCCGCCCGCGTCAGTCAGCCCTCACCGAAAAACGCCACAATGCGCTGGGCCGTCATCTCGAACGACGCTTCCCCGTTCCGCACGATCCCTGCGCCCCGCGCGTTCAGGTTCTCATCGGCGCTGGTCCGATGCACCTCCGGTCTGCGCAAAGCGATTCTACATTGACATCTATCCCTGCGTCGCTATCATGACCACCGTGGCGGTACGTCCCGCCGGGCAGCCGGACCGAGGGGCCGGTCCCCCCGCGGGCAAACGACGGGCGGAGTCGATAACCTATGCGGACGCTGAGCCAACAGCGAGAGAGCCGGAAACCCCGATACGCCGGATTCACCCTGACCGAACTCCTCGTCGTCGTCTCGATCATCTGCCTGCTCATGTCCCTCTCCCTGCCCGCCCTCACCCAGGCCCATCGCCAGGCCGAACAGGTGCACTGCCTCGCCAATCAGCACCAGTTGATGCTCGCCTGGCTGCTCTACGCCCCCGACCACGACGACGAACTCTGCCCCCCGAACTCCTGGACCGCCCGCCTCCAGCCGTACGTCCGCTCCGAGGACGTCATGCGTTGCAAGACCGACGACGACGGCACACACTCCAATTCCTATGGCCTCGCCAACACCATGGGAGGAGCCTACCGGGATGGCGTCAACCCGTTCCTTCGCCTGCACCAGGTCTCCGCCCCCAGCGGCAGGATGGTCTTCATCGACAAGGAACGCCGTGGTTCCGATTGCTTCTGGCCCCTCGTGCTGGATAACGACCAGTGGCTGTGGCGCCCCTGGTCCCTACACCCCGGATTGCAGGGTCTCACGAATCGCCACCGCAACGGGTGTAACGCATCGTTCGCCGACGGACACGGTGAATGGACGCACTGGAAAGACGACCGCACCCGCAAGTTGATCCAAGGCCGCCTGGCCGACGCGAAAAAGGGTTCCAGGGACAACCCCGACCTCGATTACATGATCGACACCCTGACGGTCCACCCCGTTGCCGAGCCCAATATGACGCCGTCGGGCCGCGGCCTCAAGGACGACAAGAAAGACTGAATCACATGGCCCTGAAGATTCCCGACCTGCTGCAATACGAGATTCGCCACCTTCTGGAACGAGGACGCGGCGTCCTGGAACGCCGAGACATCCGACAGTGGATCGACCAACACGCCGGCGGCGTCATCCTCATCACCGTCCTCAGCATCGTACTGCTCGCCTTTGTCCTGCTCCGCATCCTTTGGCCGACGACCGCCTCGCCGTTCTCGCAGAGCCGCCTGGCATGGTTCTACGACGCCAACACCGGACAGCTCTTCACCGCCCGCTTCCAGCACGCCGGTCCCATCCCCGCCCCCTCGGGCCCTCTGCCCGACGGAAGCCCCGCCGGCTTTCGAGCCCACGCCTACAGCTACACCCTCGAACCCGACGAATCCGATCTCTTCGTTGGCTTCCTTGAACGTCCCGACCCTTCCGCTGCGGCCCTCAGCGCCTCCTACGAGAGCACCGATTTCGACACCTGGGCCCGCAGTCGACTCATCAAACGCACGAAGGACGACCGGTGGGTCGCCGCCACCAGTCCCCAGGGCCAGACGATTCTGCACGAGCTGCTGGAACCCAATGCCGACGGACAGACGCCGCTCTACCAACTGCCTCCGAGCAAGTGAAGGGACCCGCATGAAAAGGGCGTTCACACTCATCGAACTCCTCGTGGTCCTCGCGATCATCAGCCTGCTGCTGGCCGTCAGTCTCCCCGCCCTGCGCCTCGTCCGCCGACAGGGCGACGAGACCGTCTGCCAGTCGAACCTCCGCCAGCTCGGCATCATCATGAAGACCTATACCAGCGACAACGACGGCCGCTTTCCCCACGCCGACACCCTGTTCCACTCCGAGACAACATTCTGGCCGCCCAACCTGGCATACCAGCCCTATCCCGTCTGCTGCCGCTGGCACGATGCCCGCATCGGCCTCGACAGCGAGATGATGCGAAACGAACGCCCCGAAATCCGAGGCACGCTCTGGCCCTACCTCGGAGACCCCCGCATCGTACGCTGCAAGATCGGCGCACGCGCCAACCTCCAAAGGGGCTGCAATAATCTCTGCAAGTACTGCGCCCACGATCCCGCCATCGAGATCGTACCCCAGTATACCTACGCCATGAATGTCCACCTCGGCTCCACCGTGCACACCGGAGGCGTGCTGGACGACGGGACCGTCGACAAACGGACCCGACGACGCTGGTCCGTTCTCCGCGAAACCCACGTGACGCGGAATCCGTCCCAGGTCTTTCTCTTCGCGGAGCAGAACTCCTGGGCCATCAATGTCGACGGACGCCAGCCCATCGGCCTCAAGCCCGAATGGGCCGCGCCTTACAACCTCAGTGGGATCTACTACCGGGACCAGGTGGATCCCGGCCATCCCCGAACCCTCAAGTTGCCGTCTCTCAACGTGATCGAGACCTTCAACTGGCAGGAGGGGCCCGTCCGCATGCACATCCGCTCAACCGGCGACGCCTTTGCCACCTGCCACCGCCCGCACAAGGGAGATCTGAACACCGGATTTTCCTTCCTCGTCATGCTCGACGGTCATACCCGGAAGGTCACCGTCGCCGATCAGCTTCGCGCCAGCCGACGCGTGCCGTCTCTCCCCGCCGGTCGCTGCGGTCCCGGCGGCAACCTGGCCCTGGCCTGGCCCGTTGACGTCCCGCCCCTCTGTGGCTGGGACCGCCAGTAACGCCCGAGGCGCTTGCCCACGCTCCACACTCACCCACCGGCTTCCTCCGGAAAATTCAAATACGCGAACTCCCCCTGAAGCTCCACCGCCTTGCGGTCCCGGGCCTTCGCCGCTTCGATCTCATCCTCGAACACGCCCAGATAGTGCGTCTTGCCGTTGTGTTTGATCGCCGCCTGCCACTTGTCCCGATGCGGATACACGCCCTTGTACCGCGACCGCCCGCCGCGCGGAGGCTTGTTGTGCTCGTTCTGCTGAGGCGTGCACACCCGCAGGTTCGCCGCCCGGTTGTCCGCCCGATTGCCGTTGATGTGATCCACCGGCATCCCCTTCGGCGCGCCGATCACCTCCCGATGCATCAGGATCGTCCCGCCCGGCACCGACCGCCGCGCATAGAACCCGTCGCCGCTGGGGCAGGCGTTCCACCGATACTTGCTGAGCCGCTCGTAATCGGCCGCATCCACGATCGCGAACTTCCCCCGCGTCAGCGGAATGTAGCGGATCTCCTCGTTCGGCGGCTCAGGAGGCTCCCCTCGCACCGGCGCCGCCCGTCGAGGCCGAAAATTCCGACACGTCCCCGTCGGCCACACGTCCCGATGCTCCCCCGGGCTCTCCGGATGGTTGAAACAGCTCATCGACGCCGTCCACCGCGCCATCAGCCCCCGGAACGTCTGCCCCTTCGACGCCGGAATCCCGAACAGACAGTGGAAACACGTCCGCTCCGACCCGTCGCACTCCTCTTGCCGCCCCTTCGAATCCTGCTTCTTGGCCTTGCATTTCATAACCTACCTCCATACCAGGGTCTCATCTTCCGGCGGCCCAAAAAAATGTCCGCCTCTACCCTTGGACGGTGTTGCGTGTTCTGACCGAATTTTCCCCCGGTTTGCGCGACCTTGGCCGTCGTAAGTGCTTGCCCAAAAAGCAATAAAAATTTTTTGTATGTCACGCGCGATTCTTCATTCCCCTGTTGCACGTTCTGACCAACCCCCTTTTTCACTTTTGCCCCCATTCGCCCCCCGGCAGGGGCAAGGCACCCCTCGCCCTATGCCCCTTGGCCACCGTCTTCCGCCCCCGTTATTCGCTCCCGGTAGGGGCGAGGCATGCCTCGCCCTCCCACCGCACGCGCCGGCTCTTACCCCCAGGCTTGCCCCCTTTGTCATCCTGAACGCAGCAAAGCGCAGTGAAGGACCTCCCCGCCGCAAGAGACGCCCGTCCGGTCCTCCTTCTCCATGCTGCTGGCCCAAAGCGCAAAATGCCGGGGTTCCAGGGGCAGAGCCCCTGACATCAACCGTCAACGTGCCTCCGCCCACGATTCCGCCACCACCTGCCCCCAAAAATGTAGGGGCGAGGCATGCCTCGCCCTCATACCCCTGTCCCGAGCGAAGTCGAAGGGAAACCTGGCACCGAACGGGCGACAATCCGCGTCGCGCGGACGTTGCGCCCGATCCACCCCCGGTTGCCGACCGCACCCCGCTGCGCATGGCACTAGCGGAATCGCCTGTAACATCGCCTGTGTTTCGAGCTGGCGCCCTGGGGCATTCGGGCTTGTTTCGGATTTCGCATTTCGACATTCGTGCTTCTGCCGTCGGGCTCGAACGAACACCGTGGAAACGCCCATGCACCCGCAATTGCCATGGCATTCGCCATCCATATTTGGTATCGTGCAGCCCTTACAGTTTTTGCCTTTCATCCGGCCATGGATGCACGGATTCTACGGAGACGAACACAATGACGCAGAACAGCCTCGGGTCCCGATGGAGATCGCAACTCATGCAGCGATCGGACCTGCTCGTGCTCGCCGAACTCACCGGTGGCCCCGGATTCAGCTTCGCCCCCATCGAAAAGTTCCTCCAGGCCTACCAGCAGGCCGCCGGCAGCGGTAGGGCGGTCCTGCCCCAAGGCTTCGACTTCGCCGCCATCGCATTGCCCCAGAACCCTGGAGGCGTCGCCAACATCGACCCCGCCGCCGTCATCCATCACCTCCAGGCCCGCCACCTCCTCGACGGACTCGATGCCATCCCCCACCTGAGCTGCAAGGACGCCAACTCCGACGCCCTCGTCAGTTCCCTCGTCGCCTTCCGACAGACCGGTATCACCAGCGTCCTGGCCCTCACCGGGGACAAACCCGCCGCCGCCAAGGGCGTCTTCGAACTCGAATCCGTCGGCCTGCTCCAACAGATCCGCAAGCTCAACCACGACGCCTGCCTCAAGGCCCAGCCCGATGCCCTCGCCCGCGTCCATCAATTCTTCCCCGGCGCCGCCGTCTCGCCCTTCAAGTACACCGAAGCGACGCAGATGCAGCAGTACTACAAAATGGAAAAGAAGATCCGCTGCGGCGCCCGCTTCCTCATTACCCAGGTCGGCTGGGACTGGCGAAAGAGCCTGGAACTCTTCACCTATCTCCAGGAACGGCAGCTGGACGTCCCCGTCATCGGCAACGTCTACCTGCTCAGCACAATTACGCCCGCCCCGCGCCTGATGCACGACATCAAGCTCCCAGGCTGCTTCGTCAGCGACGACCTGCTCGCCAAGGTCTACAGCGAAAAGCTCGACGACCACATCGAACGCGCTGCCCAGCAGGTCGCCATGTACAAAGCCATGGGCGCCGCCGGCGTCGATATCGGAGGCGTCCACGACTTCGCCACCTTCCAGCGGATCATCGAACGCGCCGCCGAAATCGGCGCCGACTGGGAGCCGTTCAAAGACAATCTCTCCTGGCCCGCCAAGAACCCGTTCTACCTCTACGACGAGACAGGCAAACCCAATCCGCTCTCGCAACCGCGACCGACCGCCGCCAAACGATTCTTCGACTTCTCCCACCGCACCCTCCTCGACCCTGCCCACGCCGGCTTCCATGCCTGCAAGAAGACCCTGGCCTTCCTCGGCGCCGACCAGGGCGAGGGCGCCCTCTACAAGCTCCTCAACGCCCACGAAAAGGCCTTCAAGTACGTGCTGTTCGACTGCGAGGAATGTGGCGACTGCTTCCTGCCCGAAAACTTCGGAATCTGCTCCATGGGCGCCTGCGAGAAGGGCGTCGACAACGCCCCCTGTGGCGACGCCACCGTCGATGGCTACTGCGGAAACAACCTCGACCGCGTCTGCGTCGGAAACCGCGTCTACGAAGCCGCCGCCTCGCAGCAGGGGGGTCGCGACAAGCTGCGCGCCACGATCAATCCCCGCCGTAACCCCGCCCTGCGCCACTCCTCCTCCATCGTCAACTACCTCTTCAGCAAGGACCACACGATGCCCAACGCACTGATCTCTATCGGCGAATCCGTCCACGCCTCCATCCCCAAGACCGGTCAGGTCATGCGCCAATTGCGCGACCGAGGCGCCGACGCCTACACCCAGCCCAGCCCCGAACTCGACTACATCCGCGCCCTGATCGAGTCCCAGGCCGCCGACGGCGCCGACTACATCGCCGTCAACCTCGACGCCTTCGGAGAGGACGATCCCCAACTCGCCGTCGACATGATGGTCGAATACACCAAACTCGTCCGCCGCTGGAGCAACGGCGTCCCCATCTGCATCGACAGCAGCAACGACGACGTCCTCGAAGCGGGCTTGAAAGAATGGTATGCCGCGGATACGCCCGTCAAACCCCCGCTGATCAACTCCGTCAAGGTCTACACGATGGACCGCATCCTCCCGCTCAAGAAGCAGTACGACTTCTCCGTCATCGGCCTGCTCGTCAGCGAAGACAAACCCACCGGTCCCGGAGGCTCCCACTCCGTCGACGAACTCTGCCACCTCGCCCACCAGATCTTCGACCAGGCCGTCGGCAAGTACGGCTTCAAACCCGAGCAGATCTTCTTCGACTCCACCGTCTTCCCCCTGGCCATCGACATGCCCATGGAACCAGGCGTCCCAGGCTACACCTACCGCACCTTCGAGACCATCCGCAAGATCAAGAGCGACCCCAAGTTCAAGGGCGTCCACTTCTCGCTCGGCGTCAGCAACTCCGTCCGCGACCTGCCCGGCCGCCGCATCGGCGTCTGCCGCGCCTACGTCGCCAAGGCCATCGAGTACGGCCTCGACGCCGGAATCGTCAACACCGCCCACAAATATGGCACCGTCGACCCCGACCCCGCCCTCCTCCAACTCGTCGACGCCTTCGCCCAACTCGACGGTTCCCTCGAAAAAACCTCCCACGCCATGCAGCTCATGGGACAGTTCTGCCAGCAAAACCGAAAACCCGCATAGAGCGCGTGCACGCCCCGTCGCCCACATCCAGCCGTAGGGGCGAGGCACGCCTCGCCCCATCGCTCGTAGTGACGCCGTAAGGCGTCATCCTCCGTGCCGTTGCGCCCTGCGTGCAACCTCGCTACGTCGGCCCCGCCTCCTGCATCATCTTCGCCGCAAATTCCCACCATCGTCAGTCCGCTGCTCCCGACCAAGACGCCTCTGGACGACAGCACACCCAGCGAGTACAAATGGATAGACGATCGTTCTGACCTCAAGGAGAGAAACATGGTTGGTCCGCCCGATGGGCTCATTCAGCTGATGGTCGATGCCATTGTGCAGGAGGTGGATCCGGAGCGCATCTACCTGTTTGGCTCCCGCGCACGCGGGACGAACAGCGACGAGTCCGACGTCGATCTGCTGATTGTCGAGAGAGAGCAATTCGGTCACCAGCGCGATCGCTGGTCCGAACTCCGACGCATTCGTCGCGTGCTGCGCCCGTTCCGCGTCTCGAAAGACATCCTGGTCTACGGCCGCGACGAGTTTGAAAAATGGCAGAACTCCGTCAACCACATCATCGCGCGCGCCGCTCGAGAAGGAAGGCTCCTCTATGAGCGACCGTGAGCAGGCGCACCAGCTTCTGGCAATGGCGCAGAAGGACTACAAGGCCCTCTGCGGAATGAAGGACGAGGAGGTCTTCTCCACCGAGATATTCGGCTTCCATGTCCAGCAAGCGATCGAAAAGGCCCTCAAGGCCTGGCTTTGTCTCCTCGGCTTGGCTTTCCCCAGAACGCATGACCTGGATCAACTCGCCGCCTTGCTGGAGGACGCAGGCTTGACGATCCCTTCACCCTGGGTTGGCCTGCTCGAGTACACCGATTTTGCCGTTGCTTTCCGCTATGACGCATTCCCCGAGCTCGAAGGCGAAATAGACCGGGAAGGTTGTTGCGAGCAGGTCCGCGGTCTGCTGAACCATGTCCGCAGCATACTGGCCGCGCAGGAGTAGCGCCCCCTTGTAGCGATCACAGTGTCCATCAACCATGTGCCCTCACCGCATACGCCAGACCCCGCTCGTAGTGACGCCGTAAGGCGTTACCCTCCGTGCCGTTGCGCCCTGCGTGCAACCGCGCTACGTCGGCCCCGTCTGCTGCATCATCTTCGCCGCAAATTCCCGTCCCCGACGGTCGATCTCCTCGGGACTCACATCCTCGACATGGCTCGCCAGCGTCCACATATGCCCCGACGGGTCGATCACCGTCCCGATCCGATCTCCCCAGAACATGTCCTCCACCGCCATCTTCGTCTCCGCTCCCGCCGCCACCGCCCGCGCGAACGCCCGATCCACGTCCTCGGTATAAATGTAAAACCCCACGCTCGTGCCGCCCAATTCCCGTGGCGCGTGGCAATCCTGCCCCGGCATCTCCTCGCCCAGCATGAACACCGAATCCCCGATCGTCAGTTCCGCATGGACGAGGTACTTCCCGTCCGGCGTCGTCATCCGAAATCGCTCCTCCGCCCCGAACGCCTCCTTATAGAACGCGATCGCCCGCGCCGCATCGCTCACCGTCAGCGCCGCCGTCAGCGTGTGATAGCTCTCCGGTATCGGTTCCACCTTCCGTGCCATAACTCGCTCCTTTCATATCGTTCTCGCAGACCGCCATACCAATCTCGCCGGCACGGCGCTCAGCCCCCGAAAAATCGCGCCAAGACGCAAACCCCTGCGTCTCTCAACCGCTTGGCATGCCCATCCGGAAAGACCCCGAAACGCCCCACAGTTTGTCATCCTGAGCCGAAGGCGAAGGACCTGGTCCTCGCCGGAGACGGCCCTGTTGCTTGCACCCTGCATCCTTCATCACGCGATCCACCGTGCCCCACGATAGCGACGCGCGGCGCGAGAATCGTTCCGAGTGCGGACTACGTACGTCGCCTCCCAGGGTGCGATCGAAACGATCCCCCGCTCCGAATTCTCGTTCTCCAATCCTGAGACCTGGTGAGAGCCCGCTTTCGCGGCATACAGCCTCAGGCGTTGTCGCGCGAGCCTTTTGCTGCCCCCGCCGCGCCTTTTGTCCCTCCCCATCTTCGTGCATCCGTCGTAAGTTACATAGGTCGTCAACCATGACCGTACCTGGGGGGCGCTTCCGGTGGACCGAGGACACACCTACGGACGATCCGAGGCGTCCTTTTTTCTTGCGCCCCACCCGCTACTCCTTCGCTCCCCTTTGTCATCCTGAACGGAGCGCAGCGCAGTGAAGGACCTCTGCCCCGACCGAGACGCCCCTCTCTTGCCTCGCCGGGTCGCAGCCTCAATCCCGATACAATCGGGATTGGGGATGGCAGCTGAAGTCCTCCACCCACGAATCATCCGAGAAAGCCAGAATTCGAACCTGTCTCGGATTTCGTGCTTCGGATTTCTCCCCGAAGGCCCCAGGACTTCTGCGCCCTCCCTGGCACTAGCCCTGTTGCTGCTTCGCCCGCATCAGAATCCGAAACGTCTCCCGCATCCGCATCAGCCGCGCCTCGTCCGCATGCCCCGGCGGCAACGCCGCAATCTGGTCCTCCACCAGGCTCAAGGACTGCCGCAGCCGGGTCGTGCTCACATTGCCGAGGATCTCTTGGATGTTGGGTTCGTTGCACACGAACCGCTCCAGCGCCATCGACGCCTCCCCCAGATACGCCGCCCCGTCCGCCACCTGGTCCAGCGCCTGCTGCGCCACCCACTTGCTCGTATTGCTCAGCGTCCCTTGTGCCCACGCCTCGTCCCCCGTCGCGTAGCTGTACGAGGTGAACAGAATCTGCGTCGCCATCTCCGCCGCCGCCGTGATCGGGAACCCCGCAATCGCCAGATCGATCGCAAAGTTCACGCTGCTCCGCGCGATCGCGTCCTCCACGGCCGCTCCCTGCTGCACCCGCTCGTACGCCTCGGCGCTCGCCGCCGCCACGCTCAACACCAGCAGCCCCCGATCCATCTTGCTCATCTTGCTCCACGAGGCGTCCATACGCTGCGCGATCTGCGTCGACGAGCCCGAAACGAACTGGCGATACCCATCCGCCGCCTCGTTCGCAAAATTCCGCGCCAAGTTCCGCCACGCCGCGCTGCTCCGCCACAGGTTCTTCATATCCTGCGACGAATCCAGCAGACCTTGCAGCATCCGGATCTGCGCGCGCGTCTCCCGCGTCCCGCTGCCGCTCTTGACCAGCGCATCGATATACCGCTGAATCCGACCCGGACTCAGCATCCCCTTCTCCAGGACCTCCGTCACCTTCGGCAACAACTGCCGAATCTCCCGCCGCTTGGCATAGAAATCCGCATTCTTCATCGTTTGCAGATCGATGCCCTCCATCGCCTGGATGAACTCCTCGATCAACGCCGTCGCCTGGGCCATCTCCGCCGCATCCTTGAACCCCGACAGCCAGTCCGAAAAATCCTTCGTCTTCAGGATCCCCCGCAGGATCGTCAGCCTCTCCGCCACCGACTGCTGCTGCGCCTCCGAGATCCCCGTGTCCCGCATCGCATTTACCCACGCGTCGCGCGGGTCCCCATGCACCGTCCCGTCCGCCTCCACGTACACCCGATCGTCATACCGGTCCCGACGATCCTGCTTCTCCTGGTCCGATTCGCTCAGCTCGTCGAGCCGACCGTGATGCCGGTCGATTACCGCCCCGTTCGCATCCACTGCGCCCCCGGCGCCCCCGCAGGGCGTCTGGTTCAACGCATCCTGCAACCGCCCGTCGATGTTCGCCTTCTGCTTGGCCAGGTCCTCCGTGTGGATCTCCTTGTGCTTGGCCAGCACCGCCTCCCACCGCTCGATTTCCTTCTGCTTCTTCTCCATCCATTCGGTGTGCGCCTTCTTCCAGGCCGCCAGCACCTCATGCCACCGGTTGTACGCCGAGTTATCACCCTTGGCCTGGGCCGCCCCGATCTGCTCGCGAATCTCCCGCGAGGTCCGCCGATCGCCCGCCGCATAGACCCGCGCATCCTCCCCCTGTCCCTGGAAGTCCATCAACTCCTGCCGCTTCTCCGCGATCCTCTTCTCGATATCGCCGTTGCTCAGACGCCCACCCGCCAGTGGATTGTAGTTCGTGTACGTCTTCGCCGACCACGCGTTGGCCGTCTTGCGATAGGTGTCCCGTGCCTCCGCCACGATCCTCTGCACCCCGTTGCGGTCGATCCGTGTCCCTAGCGCCTGCACGTACACCGCGAAAGTCCCCGCCGCAATCCGCGACCGCGCGTCCGCCAGCTCCTCCTTGCGCTTCGCCACATGTTCGTCGATCCCCTCTCCCGTCAGACGGATGGCGATCGCTCGCAGATAATACCCCGGCGCGCGCCCTTGCGCCTGGGTCAGCACTTCCCGCTGCTCCGCGATCCTCTCCTCCACCCCTTTCCACGTCAGCCGCGAACCGAGCGCCTGGATATATTGAGAGACCTCGCCGGCGCCGTACGCCGCCATCCGTTGCGCCCGCTCCTGCGCCTGCTGCGCGACGTACTTCCGCCAGTCCGCGATCGTATGCCGCAGACCCAACTGCCTCTTGTACCACCCGATCTTCCCCGCCCCCAACTCCGTCGCCAGTTTCCGCGCCGATTCCTCGATCGCCGCCGCCTGGTCGTCGCGTCCCGCCGCCCGCGCCTCCACCGCCTGCTTCCGCATCTCACTCAAACGTCTCTGCGTGTCCGCCTGCGCCTCCGCGATCGCCTCGTTGCTCCACCGGATCCGGTTGCCGAAGTCCTCGTCCTCCTTGGCCCGCGCCTCCTCGAAGATCTGGCGCGACTCCTGCCACAGACGGATGATCTCCTCCGTATCCCGGATCTTCTCGGCGTTCTGCTCCTCGTACTGCTTCGCCGCTTCCTCCGCCGCCGCCATGTGATCGAGGTAGGATTTCAGCACCCGCTCCGTCGTCTCCTGGCAGCTCTTCGGAAGGGCGGCCGCCGCCGAACCGGCAAAAACGATGGAGAACATCCAGATCGACAGGGACGTGCATAGCGAACGTGGCATCATCAGCGGGCTCCTTCGGTGTTCGATCCAAAGTGACGTCGCATCCCGGCGGGAATTCGTGCCTACCTGCACCCCCATCCTACCAAATCCGCCAACCCCCGTCAACAATCCGACGATCCCCCGCGTCATCCGGGTGCGGTCGGCAAATGGCGCCGGACCCCAGTCGGAATGACAAGGGAGGGATGGTACCCAGTCGGAATGACAATTCGCACACGCCCGACGTGAATGCCACCGTATTCCGACCGCACCCCGTCATCCCGTAGGCCGACATCGTGACCCGCAAACACCAGCCAGCCCCCGTTTGTAGTGGCGTCGTCAGACGCTATCCTTTCGGTGCGCCCCGAGCCCGCCGCCCTCCGCAGGTCACGCATCTCCGCACCACCCCCCCCACGCCCCGCCCCTTTGTCATCCCGAACGAAGCGCAGCGCAGTGAAGAGCCTGCCCTGAGCTTGTCGAAGGGACCTCTGCCACCACCGAGACGCCCCTCTCTTGTATCGTCGGGTACCGGGTAGCAGCGGCAGGCAAAGCGTGCCGATAGTTCTCAACGCGCCATACCGCGCCATCATGGCTGCGCCGGCACCGCCGGTGGCCCTGAAAACCGCTCCTGCCCCCGCGTAACCCTCAGCACCAGCATATAGCAGAAAACCGCCAGCACCGAAACCATGCAGACCAGCACGCACACCAGCGTCTGCATCGGCCCTGAGGTGCTCCTGACAAATGCGAATCGCGCCAGAATCAACAGCGAGACCCCGCACAGAACTCCCGCCATGACTCCGAATATCAACTGCGACACGGCGTCTGGCGGGCCCAGCAGAGCGCCTACGACAAACGCAATCACCGCCGCGATAACAATCTTCTTCCTCATAGCCGTCTCCACTCCTTCCGCAATTGTCTTTTGCTATAGGTGGCAGCCCGCATCCCACAAGAGTGGACCATGGTCCGCCTGGCAGGCTCCAGCAAAGCTTGCCCGTGATGCATACTGTCACCGTCCCCGCACAGCCCCCTCGCGCAAATGCCCTCACGCTCCCCCCTTGTCATCCTGAACGGAGCGCAGCGAAGTGAAGGACCTCTGCCCCGACCAAGATGGCCCTCTCTTGTGTCACCGGGTGGCAGCGGCAAGCAAAGCTTGCCGATGACTCTCAACGCATGCCCCCATGCTGTCGCGCCCGGAATCCAGTGCCTCACTCCAGCGCCCCGCCTGCCGCCTCGACCAACGCATAAAAATACTCGCTCTTTCGCGTCGTGAACAGGTGGTACCACGCCTCCAGCACGGCAGGGCGGTACACCTCCAGCAAACGAAAAATGTGTAGCGCGAACTCCAGCGGCGCCAGCCCCGACGCGGTCACCACGTTCCCGTCCGTCACCGCCGGCGCCTCTTCATACAGCGCCGTCCCCCGATACTGCGTCGCCGCCAGGTACTCCCGCGCATTGCTCGTGTGCCGACGCTCGTCGAGCAGCCCCCCGCGCGCCAATCCCGCCGTCGCCCCGCAGATCGCCGCCACCGGAACGCCCGCCTCCAGAAACCCTCGCGCCGCCTCCACCGCCTCGCCGTGCTTGCCCTCGTCCCACGCAGTTCCGCCCGGCAGAATCAGCATCGCACTGTCGCCCGGACGCAATTCCTCGAGCATCAGATCGGGCTCGATCCGAATCCCGCCCGCCGTCTGCACCAGCCCCGCCTCCGGCGCCACCGTCCGCACCCGATACCGCCCCGGCTCCTTCTGAAACTGCGGCCCGTTGATCCCCGCCACCGCATACCCCGCCTCCCAGTCCGACAACCCGTCGAACACGAACAAGTGTACATCCCCAGCCTGCATATCCAATCTCCCCAGCGACCCGCGACGCGTCTACCGCACCTCCCGCACGTACCGCACAATAGTGTCCACCGTATCGATCCAGATCCCGTTCTTCGGGTCTCTGGCGTACTCGCAGATCGCCGCCAGCGTATCGATCCGCGTCGTCTGCCGACCGCCCTCGCCGATATCGTGGCCTGCAAACACCAGCCAGCTCCTGTTCTCGACGGCCGTATCGATCAGCTTTTTGGCCGCTTCGAAATCCAGCCCGTCCAGCTCCACCCCCAGCAATTGCGCCGGATCGCAGAACGCCGGATCGTTCGCCGCCTCGTCCATCCATCCCCGACCCGCCGAGAACATCCACGCCACCACCGGCACATAACTCCGCAACTGCGTCCCGCGCCCCACGAACTTCTGCCCGCACGGATACGCAAACGTCCTCGGCCGCACCCCCAGCGCCGCCGCGATCCTCCGATTCGCCTCCAGCAACTCCCGCTCCATCGCCTCCAGCGTATAATCCTCCAGCGCCTTCTCCCGCGCGAACCCGAAATTCCCCGTGCAAGGGTGCCGCACCGTATGGTTGCCGATCTCGTGACCGTTCGCTACCGCCTGCCTCCATGCCGCCAGCCGCTCGCCCAGCCGATCGGGCACCACGTAAAACGTCGCCTTCACCTCGTAACGGTCGAGCAGGGGGATCCCTCTCTCCACCTGGCTGGCCCGCGCATCGTCGAATGTCAGACTCACCGCTGCCTTCGTCCCCTCAGGCCATTCAAACGCCCGCCGTGGCTCGGGCGGTACCGCAACGCCGTACCCCTCCGTCGTCCCGCGCCGCCCACGCGTCGGCCGCGACCCGCACGCCGACATCGTCGCCGCCACCAGCACCCACGCCAGCCCGATCCGAAGCCCGTCCCGCCATCCGGCGCCGCGCACGTCACTATCTCGATCCATCGTCAACCTCACCGTTCGTATCGTTTCGCATTCGACTACGAGGCGCTGCGCAGCTCGAAGCAGTTCAGCAAAGGGCTGTACTTCTTCACGAAGCAGCTCTGCCACGCCAGCTTGCCCGCCTGTGAGCAGTCCATCGCCAGCACCTGCACGCCGACCGCCTCCGCCACCCCGCGCCACGCCTCCATCTGCCCCCGCTTGAACGTCAGCCGCCTCCGCAGATCCAGCGTCTCACCCACGTACAGCTTCTTGCTCGCACTCCCGCTCAGCACGTACAACCCCGGTCCCGCCGGCGCCTCGCCCGCACTCCAATCCTCCAGACCCCGCACCTCTCCGAACCGAGGCCCCATCGGACGCAGCGTCTCCAGCACGCTCGCCCGACTCCGCGCCGATTTCGCCTCCTTCCGCAGCTTGAGCGCCGCCCACCGGTACTCCCGCGACGTATGCCCCGGCGCAAACCGCTTCGCGATCGCATCGAACCGCGCCGCCAGCGCCGGATCGCACAGAATCTCATCGAGACTGCCCGCCGCCTTCTCGTTCAGCAGGCTCTGCCACGCGATCTCGCTCGCGAAGATGTACCGATCGCAATCCTCCCACGACAAATCCGTCCGCCGCGCCGTCCCCACCTCCGCCAGCTCGCCCGCCTTCCGCAGCCGAAACAGCAGCAGGTTCCACGTCCGCGCATCGCCCACCAGACCCATCTTCGCGCACGCCGCCACGAACGCCTCGTCCAACTCCGGATCCGCCACAAGCCGGTCCGCACTGAACCCCTCGTGCGTCCGCACGAACGCCTCCTTCACCCCCGCCAGCGTCAGCTCCAACTGCACCCGGTCGTATCGTTCCTCGCTCGCCCGCCGTCGGTCCCGCTCCGCCTGCGCCGCCCGCGCCTTCTTCGTCCCCCCCTTGCTCTTGCCTTTGTCCGTCCGCGGCGCGCTCTTCATCGGCTCGGGCGATCCGTCCAGCCGATCCCCCACGCGAATGCCGCTCAGCCGCTCGAGTCCGTACTGTACATAATCCTTCGAAATGTCGAAACCGAGATACCGCCTGCCCAGCTTCTTCGCCACCGCCAGCGTCGTCGCACTGCCCGAAAACGGATCGATCACCAGCTCGCCCGCATTCGAGCACGTCCGAAGGATCCGCCCCAGAAGCTGCTCGGGCATCTGGCATCCGTGAAACCCCGCCCGCTCCTTGAACGTCCCCGCCACCCGCGGAAAGTACCACGTGTCCTCCCCCGACCCGAACGCGTGCTCCATATCCTGTGGACGCAGCGTATACGTCCGCTCCCCGTCGGCAGGGCAGGGCACCTCCCCGGGCGACCACGTCCCGTCGTCGCTCACCATCTCGCCCACCACCGACGCCGGCCGCAGAATCCACGTATCATCCGGCAGCCTCCCCTTCGGGTTCGCCCGACCATCGTTGTACACCAGCTCCCGCGCCGACGGCACCCGATTGTCCAGGTCCTCGTCGCGAAACGTGAACCGCTCGCGGTCCTTCACGAAATGAAACAGGTGCGTGTGCGACCGCGTGAACTTCCGCGCGCAGTTGACCCCGAACGTGTAGTACCAGATCACCCAACTGCGACAGTGAAACCCCGCCTTCTGACTCTCGATCTTCAGCTCCGCCGCATAGTCGTCGCCGATCGCCAGCCAGAACGTCCCGTCGCTCTTCAGCACGCGATGCACCGCCCCGATCCACTTCCCGCACCAGTCGATATACGCCTGGTGCTCCACCGCATCCTCGTACACGTCGTAGCGGTACCCGATATTGAAAGGCGGGTCCGCAAACACCAGATCCGCACTCCCTGCCGGCAGCGCATCCATCCCCGCCACGCAATCGCCCAGCCGTATCGTATCCAAACTCTCGTCCACGCCCATACCCCATACCCAATCCGCCGCCCGTTCGTAGCGTCCCGGCGCGCCGGGATACCGCCCGTTTGTAGTGTGCCCGTAAGGGCATATCGCCTGTTCGTAGTGTGCCCGTAAGGGCATATCGCCGTTCGTAGTGTGCCCGTAAGGGCATACCGCCGTTCGTAGTGTGCCCGTAAGGGCATACCTTCCCAAACGGGCATCGCCTCACGCCGTCACCACAATCCCCGCGATTATAGCGCCCTCCACCCCCCGCATCAACCCCGCACCCGGATCCCGATCTAACGGATGCAACCGCCATCCCTCGGTAGGGGCGAGGCATGCCTCGCCCATCCTTGCCTCCACCTTCCAACGGGCGGCAGCGGCAAGCAAAGCTTGCCGATGGACCTCACCGCATGCGTCGACGTCTCTCTTTCGACCCTGTGTCTCGGACTATTCGAAATCATCACTGATCAATCATCAATCCCCTTCTCCAATCTTCAATCGTAAATGGTAAATCATAAATCCCCCACTCCGTTGACATCCCCGCCCGTCCCCGCTAAGAAAGACCCAACGCAACCTGACCAGGACCGAGGACCCGCACCATGAGAATCGCACTGTCACTGCTCATCTCGCTCGTCGCCATCCCCACCGCCTCCGCAGGCCAATACGTCTTCGCCGTCGAGGACACCCACCTCACCCTCAACGGCCGCCCCTTCAAAATGATCGGCCTGCGCTGCTCCAACGCCCTGATCTCCGACGCGACGACCCGCGACCTGATCGACAGCCTCGACACCTACCAGTCCTACGGCCTCAACACCGTCACCGTCTACTTCATGGGCTCCCGCTTTGGCGACGTCCAGGGCTACCGCCCCGACGCCTCCCTCGACCCCGCCTGCGCCGCCCGCATGGCCCGCATCATCGAAGCCGCCGACCGGCGCGGAATGGTCGTCCTCGTCGGCTGTCTCTACTGGAGCACCTCCCGCGCCAACGAACGCCTCGACCACTGGACCCAGTCCCACGCCAACCGCGCCGTCGCCAATACCGCCGCCTGGCTCGTCGCACACGACTATCGCAACGTCTTCCTCGACCCCGACAACGAGGGCATGGCCGTCCGTGCCAAAAACTGGCGCGTCGAGTCCATGATCGCCGCCGCCCACGAAATCGACCCGTCCCTCATGGTCGCCAACAACACCCGCCAGAAGGCGGGCAACGCCGACCTCAACATCCACTTCGGTCCCCAGGACCCCGCCAAACCCTGGCTCGACACCGAAGCGACCCCGACCAACGCCCCCGGCGGCTACTGGGGTCGCTTCAGCAAAGAAACCCACCAGGCCGACCCCGCCTACCAGAACTACTCCCGCATCGGCCGCTACACCGCCGAGATGAAAGCCGCCCAGCTACAGGCCACCGCCGACCAGATCGAACGCGGCAACGGATACATCCTTGCCTCCACCTGGCTCCAGTGCGCCCCCCACGAAAACATCGCCGGACCCTTCACCCGCCTCGGTGGCCACTCCAACCTCGGCGCCGCCTCCGACGAAAGCGCCCCTTGGAACCAGCAGATCGATACCATCCATCCCGACGCCGGCATCCGCTGGTGGATGGACTTCATCCACGCTACCCACGCCCCCTGGCAGCCACCCGACCCCCAATCCGCCGCCAACTGACCCCGCCCCGTCTTGCCCATACCTGGTCGCAACCGGGTGGACCCTGAGACCGAATGCGCCGCACGGTGCATGTCGCCGCAGGTGCCCCGACCCCGCCATCCGTCAACGCGCGGAAACCCTCTCCCCATCGTGCACGCCCCATCTGGATTTGTCTGCGAACAAACCAGAAAAGTGCCCGGTAGAAACGGACGAGTTGTTGCGCTTGGATTGATCGAATGCAGCCTCTCCCAGTTGGATGCGAGTATACGGATAAAACTCTATGGCAGTAAGAGATCTGTCCACGCAGGCGGGCCCTCGTGCCACGCGCCCACCCACCGACGCGCGGAGTGACGAGACCGAACTCCGGACCCCCGGAGATCGACCCACGCACGACCAGACCGAATCCGTTGCCGAGTTCGCCGTGACTGACGAATGCGATGATTCGGTGGAGAAACTCCTGGCCGCGCCCGATGAACGTGCGGTCCTCACCGAACTGCTCGACGCCGTCCTTCGTGTCCAGCGGGCCGCCATGGGCAGCCTCCAGATCGTGAACCCCGCCACCGGCGCCCTGGATCTCTTCGCCCACCGGGGTTTCGCGCCCGAACGGATCGAGATCTATCGGTCCATCGATGCCGGCACCGAGGAGACCTTCGCCCTCCGCGCCCTGCGTCGTAGACAGAGCATCGTCGTCCAGGATGTGATGACCGATCCCGACTACGCACCCCACCGGCCCGTCGCCCACGCCGTCGGCTTTCGCGCCGTCCACGCCACCCCCCTGCGGAGCCGCACCGACCAGCGCCTCGGCGTCGTCGCCGCCCTCTTCCCAATACCCCACCGGCCCTCCGAGACGCAGATCCATCTCACCGAACGCTACGCCCGATGCGCCGCCGAGGTCATCACCCGACTGCGAGCCCAGCACGCCCTCCAACAGAGCGAGGAACGCTTCGCCAGGGCCTTTCACGCCAGCCCCGACGGAATGGTCATCAGTTGCATCGACGATGGTACCATCTGCGATGTCAACGACGCCTACGCCGCCATGCTCGGTTTCGACCGCGAAAACCTCATCGGAAAGACCACCCTCTCGCTCGGGATCTACCCCGAGCCCGAACAACGCCGCCGCCTCATGCACACCCTGCGAGAGCAGGGGACCGTCCGAGATTTCGAAATGCGCGTCCGACGAAGCACCGGAGAAGTCCGCCTCTTCTCCGTCAGCAGCGAACAGATTCACGTCCACGACGAGGTCATGGCCGTCTCCCTCTTCCGCGACATCACCGACCAGCGCCGCGCCCAGGAGGCCCTCCGCGCCAGCGAAGCCAAATTCCGCTCCGTCTTCGAACAGGCCGCCATCGGCATGGGCCGCGTCCGCTTCACCGACGCCCGCTGGATCGACGTCAACGACGCCTTCTGCTCCATGCTCGGATACACCGCCGATGAACTGCGCCGCACCCCCTGGCCCCGCATCACCCATCCCCAGGACCTCGAAATCGACCTCATCCCCTTCCGCCGCATGGCCGCCGGCGACCTGGACACCTACACCGTCGAAAAGCGCTTCATCCACAAGCAGGGCCATCCCGTCTGGGCCCGACTCACGCTGTCGCTGGTCCGCGACGCCGAGGGACGACCCGATTACGAAATCGCCATCATCGAGGACATCGGCGCTCGCAAGCACGCCGAGGACGCCCTCCGCGAACTCAACGCCACCCTCGAATCCAGGGTCGCCGAGCGAACCGCCCAGCTCGAACACCGCGCCCGACAGCTCCAGAAGCTCAGCCTCGACGTGTCCCAGGCCGAAGACCGCGAACGCCAACGCCTGGCCGAGATCCTCCACGACGACCTCCAGCAGCACCTCGCCGGTGCCAAGTTCCACGCCGGGGTTCTCGCCAACCGCATCAAAGACGATCCGCGCGCCCACGACATGGCCGTCAAGCTGGAAGCCGTGATCAAGGAAGCCGCCGAAAAATCCCGCAGCCTCTCCCACGAACTCCGCCCGGGCGTCCTCCGCAGCAGCGACCTCGCGGAGATCCTCCGCTGGCTCGCCCACCGCGTCCACACCCAGCATGGCTTGTCCGTACAGGTTGCCGGCGACGAGGTCCCCGTCCACTCCGAGGCCCTCAAATCCTTCCTCTACAAGGCCGCTCGCGAACTCCTGTTCAACATCGTCAAACACGCCCGCACCGACCGCGCCCGCATCCGCCTGCGACACCACCGCCGGTACATCGCCTTGGTTGTCTCCGACCGCGGCCGTGGTTTCGATCCCCAAACCCTCGACGCCACCGCTGGCTTCGGCCTGATCACCATCCGAGAACGCGTCGAACTGCTCGGTGGAAAAATGAAAATCCACAGCAGCCCCCACTGGGGAAGCCGCTTCCTCATCATCGTCCCCGCCATCCCCCATCCCCAAATCCCCCCCACCGAAATCCGATCCATACCCTCCGCCTCCGCCGCCCGCCCCGTCCGCACCCGCCTGCCCGACGAAAACCCCAACCAAACCTGGAACCTTCCCACGCCGGATCGACTATAATGCCAATGCTGCACTTGGGGGTGTTGCACCAGGCGCCGAACCTGCCGACCGGCCCGATCGGAACACTGTGAAAGGCCCGCCGGACCGCCGCCGCGACGAATCGGCTGCCGCCCGAACGGCCGCCAGGGCATACGGATATGAACGAGTCAAACCATCGCAAAATGAAACTCGCGATTCTGCTCGCACTCGCCTGTAGCGCCGCCGCTCCCGCCGCCTATCACGACTACGACGCCCTCGCCGCTGCCCTCGACGCCTACGCCACCGCCTACCCCGAAATCTGCCGCCTCCACAGCCTGGGCCAATCCGCCCAGGACCGCCAGCTCTGGGCCCTCCTGATTACCGACCACCCCGACGACGAGGAAGACGAACCCGAATTCCGCTACGGCGCCGCCATCCATGGCAACGAGCCCGAAGGCGCCGAAATGTGCCTTTACCTCATCGACCTGCTCCTGACCCAATACGGCGCCCAGGACCGCATCACCCACCTCGTCGACAACACCGCCATCTGGATCGTCCCCCGCATGAACCCCGACTCCGCCTTCCGCCACAACGCCAATGGCGTCGACCTCAACCGCGACTTCCCCGTCATCACCGATGGCAGCCCCACCCGCTTCCAGGGTGGCCCCCTCCGCGCCGCCGACCGACAGCCCGAAGTCCAGCACGCCATGAAATGGATGGCCCGGAACAGCTTCGTCCTCTCCGCCGACCTCCACTCCGGCGAAAACCTCGTCGTCTATCCCTACTGCCACGACTACGTCGCCGCCGCCGACGAACCCCTCTTCCAGGACCTCGCCGCACGCTACGTCGCCCTCAAACCCCCCATCCCCAAAAATGCCCCCTTCCCCCAGGGCCTCACCAGCGGCGCCGACTGGTTCGTCGCCCTTGGCACCCTCCAGGACTGGGCCTACATCTACCTGGGCTGCCACGCCCTCACCATCGAGCTCCACGAAGCCCCGCAGGCACTTCCCCCCGACGAACTCCCCGCCCTCTGGGCCGACCACGCCGAGCCCATGCTCACCCTCCTCGAATCCGTCCACCTCGGCATCCGTGGCCTCGTCACCGACCGCTACTCCGCCGAGCCCCTCTGGGCCCAGGTCTTCGTCGAAGGAAACCGCCAGCCCGTCTGCACCGACCCCGACGTCGGAGACTACCACCGCCTCCTCCTGCCCGGAACCTACAACCTCATCTTCTACGCCCGCAACTATGTCCCGCGCCGCGTCGAAGGCGTCGTCGTCACCGCCGGCCCCGCCACCCGCCTCGACGTCCCGCTCCTCCCCGAACGTGCCAACCCCGACTTCGACGACAACGGAATCGTCGATAGCGACGATCTCGATCTCCTCCTCGCCGCCTGGGGACAGAACCGACCCGCCCTCGACATCGCGCCGCTGCCCGCCGGCGACGGCGTCATCGACGAACGCGACCTCGAAATCTTCGCCGAATTCTACCGCTGCGAAATCCCCGATGTCCCCGCCTCGCCCCTCGTCGCGCGCTGGGCCCTCGACGAGGCCGAAGGCGACCTCGCCCACGACGACACCGGTAGCCAGGATGGCCGCCTCGTCGGAGACCCCCTCTGGCAGCCCCACGCCGGCATGCTCGACGGCGCCCTCGGCTTCGACGGATACGACGACCACATCGTCGTCGACCACGCCGTCCTCGACCCCGCCGACGGACCCTTCAGCGTCCTCGCCTGGATCCAGGGCGGCGCCCCCGGACAGGTCATCCTCGCCCAGGCCGACGGCGCCAGTTGGCTCCGCACCGACGCCCTCGCCGGGTTCCTCGCCACCGAACTCGAAGGCCGCGACCGCTTCGATGGCCCCCTCGACTCCGACACCCCCGTCACCGATGGCGACTGGCACCGCATCGCCCTCGTCTACGACGGAACCGCCCGCCGCCTCTACGTCGATGGCCGCCTCGTCGCCGAAGACCTCCAGCCCGGCGGCCTCGCCCCCCACGCCGGCGGACTCCGCATCGGCTGCAGCGCCGACCGCGCCCCCGAATCCTTCTTCTCCGGCCTACTCGACGACCTCCGCATCTACAACCACCCCGTCGCCCCCTGACCCCAATATTCAATCATCAGTCACCAATCATCAATGGGACAGGCTCCCGGATTGCTGCCCAATGCATTACAATCACGATTGGCCGCACCGTTCACCAGGCGACAGGAGCCCCGTGGCATTTGCGGCCAGTTGTCCTGGACCGGACTCCGCTACGCGCCGTCAGCCGCAAAGCAGCGACAGCGCAAGACGCGCACAAGGAGGAAACCAGGATTGGCTCGGAAGGTCAGCCGATGTCCCCCTTTCTCTGAGGCGGACACAGAAAGTCGGTGGCAGGCGAATGGCGGTAAAAATAAATTCCATATCAGTCGCCACCCCGATTGGGGACCCCAAATCGGTCGGGCCCCTCTCCCAAGGCGGTACCGGGATCTACAGTGACAATCAGATTCGCCAGATGGTCAACAATGCGTATGCCCAGTTGCGGGTTCATCCCATGGAAGAGCATCTGCAATCGCGTATGCAGAAAGCGCTGTACCGCGTCTTGCCGATCCTGAACAGAGCGTTACGCCACCTGTTCGAACGAGGCGACGTGGAGCAGATCCCGGAAGATCCGACGCACATGATCCTCCAGAAGCTCAAGAGATACCGCCTCATCCACGCCCCCAAAACGACGTTTGGCGCCTACATCGTCGAGGGCACGCTGTACGTGGAAAGGCCGTATCTGGCGCTCCATATGCTGGAGGAGATCTTCTTTCACGAACTGCTGGAAGCGTGCGGAATATCCCATTATCAGGCGGTGAAGCTGACGCAGGATTACCTTTGGGATGCCCTGCTCCCTGCCAGGGAGTACGTTCCAGCGGATACCGATAGCCTTCCCGACGAGTGGGATGACGCGGACGCGGTTCTGGATGAGATCTACACGCCCCGCGAGGCGGCCATTGCATCGGCAAATGCCGACATCGAAGCCGCCCAGGACGACATCCGGACCGCGCGAGCGTATGACGTGCCCGAGCAGAGCAACAAGGCGCAGGAATTCTTCCACCAGAAATTCGAGCGGTTCAACCGAGCCGTCCAGAACGCCGCCTGTCAACGCGGAAATTACGTGGATTTGCGCGACCTGCCCAATGATGTGGAAATCCATGTCGTTGGCGATGTGCATGCCTGTTGGGACAATGTGGAATTCATCCTCAGGCACAGGGCCCAGTTCATCCCCGGCACCACCTTCGCAATCGGTGGATTGCCACTGTCCGTCCTGGAAAAAGTGCAAAGAGGCGAAGCGGTCCTTCTCTTCAATGGCGATGTCGTGCACTACGACATTCACAGTGAATATACGCTCGTACAGCAAGAGGATATCCGGACCAAGGCGGGCCCGAACAAAGCCTTTCTGCGGAAGAAAGAAGCGCAGATCATGCGCAAGCTGGCGGACATGAGAGCCACCATGACCCTTCTCGACCTCGTCATGGACCTCAAGATCGAGAATCCGGATCACGTGTATTGGATCTTGGGCAATCATGACGACTGCATCTATCGCGGCGCGGGAAAATGGAACATCTATCAGCATTCGCTCTATTGGCTTGCCTTGAAAGAGCGATTCGGCCCCTTTTGGGCCCATCACTATATCCGCTTCGTGGATGCCTGTCCGTTGGGCCTGATCTGTGACGGAATGTACGCCTTCCATGGCGGATTCCCCAAGGAGCGGCTGGCGGAGTACGAACGCTGCGAGAAAAGTGATCCCGTCGTCCATGAGTTCCTGGGCAAAGGGTTTCGTAATCGCGATTTCCACGCCGAAATATCGGCCTTCCTGGAGGCAGAGGGAATCTTCTTCACGCTGATTCTGCTCAGCCATATGCCGGGCCTGCTGCAAAAGGATGAATACTGGGCATGGTTGCACAGCAATTCCGTCTGCATGATCTACGGCGCCAAGATCTATACGGGATATGCCGTCTTCAAGAATCGAGGCAATCTTGCCTTTGAAAATGTGACCGACCCGAAAGGCGTGGAGCTCACGCCTCCCCGGGAGTTCGCTATCCCTCCAGCGGACATCGAGGGCCGCTGGGACCGGGTAAGGGTGTATCTCCGCAATGTGCGTTTGGGCCATTACCGTGACTACACATTGTACGACGAGACGCCGGTGGTCACGAGGCTCCAGAAGGAGGAACTCATCAGGGTCTCCATGCGCCGGACCGATGAACCGGCAAGAGAGACGCAGGAGACCTATGAGTTGCCGCGTCAAAGTTGGCTGGCGACCCGTAAGGAAAACCTGCGATTCCTGCGCGATACCGCCTCCGCGGTGGGCTATGACGTCCTGATCGCCTTCCTCCGCGCGATGGGCTCGCTGGGCAGGCAACTCTGGCGCCTCGCGGCACTACTGCGACGATTGATTGGCCCCCTCATCGCACTCTGGACGGTATTGAAACGAGTCCTCCGTCCCGTCGCCGGATTCATAAGGATCGTAGCGCGTCCTTTCATTGGGATGGCACGCTATGGCATCCGCCGGATCGGAAGACTCATCAAGGCCCTGGGCCGCATCGTCACGTCTCTGTACGACCAGTACCGCCAATGGGGCTTGTCCGACCGCATGATCGTCTGCATGACCGGCCTGGAGGAAGGCTTCTTCAGCGGCATCTGGATTTACCTGCTCAACCCCGCCCTCAAATCCCTCCTGCGCCTCAATCCCTACAGTGGAATCAGCCTCGACCTTTTGGGCAATGGGATCCCGTTCCTCCTGTTGCACCAACAGCGCCTGATCTACAGAAAAGGCCATATCTGGCGCGTCCCTCCCGATGACACCCGGCGGGAGAAACTCCGCGACTATGCCTGGCTGATCGGCATGCGCGTGTTCCTGAATGCGACCTTCGTCCTGATGCTCCATCTCCTGCCACGCCACATCGGTGGTTTCGTAGCCCTACCGGTCGTCTGCCTCCTCCACAGCGCCATCAATTTCCTCGGCCGCCCCATGGGCATCCTCTCCGCCCAAAAACCACCGTTCCCCGCCCCCCAATCGTAAATCGTAAATCCCAAATCATAAATCCCACACGCCCGCCCCCCGACGCATCCCAGCCGCGCAGGCCGTGCACGCCACACCACCCTGTGTTCGTAGTGTGCTCGTAAGAGCATACCGTTCGTAGTGCCCCCGTCAGGCCCTGTTGTTCCCCGTCCCCCCGCAATCCCCCCCCACGCATCCCGCCCGCGCCCTTCCTCCTACATGACGATCAACGCGTTGCGACAGCCCTACGAGTACGACGTCTACACCCAGGCCGCCGACAGGATCATGTGCAATACCGTAACCACCGGCGTGATCTTGCGTTTGCGGAAGCGATAGTCGACTTCACGACAGGTCCGCTCGACGAGGTCATCCGAGACGATATTGCGGATCGAATGGAACAGGACGCCGGGCAGAGCCTCCGAAATCTTTGTAGCTGAGCGGGGCTTCTGGCCGATACTATCCTTACGCATAATCAGGTCTCCTTACCCATAGCCCTAGTCGCCAATACAACGATCGGCCACGGGAGACCTCTTTCTTCGACTCCCTTAACGGACCGCCATTCGTGGCTGTCCCTCCGCGCGCCCACGTGCCCCGTTGCACTTCGCATGTTAATGCGCCTTCGAATGCCTCGAAAAACACAAGCAGATGTCAATGAAAGCACTGGTATCGTTGTAGCACTACTGCGTTAATACTAATTCCATACCAGTGCTGGAATATCTTCTGTTTCAACAAATTCAACATGCCCATCGGCATAACAGATATTGCAGCCTTCGCCTGCATGACTTTCTGCGGACAGAAGGTTCGCTCCGCCAACTTGATTCCAGCCGGGCGTTGTTTCAAAGATCATGACGACGTCGGGGCCAGTAGCAGACAAGAGATTTTCATTTAATGCGTAACTGCTCTCACCAACTTGAGCGGGTGAGGATGGGCAAATGAACGTTTGTGGAATAACATATCCGCCCGTGATTAGAGCATCGCACCACTCCTCGAGTGGGAAGTTACGATCTTGAACATAGAGGTGTATTGCTTTTCCGAGTACGCTCAAATTATCGCCACAGATGAGCTTGGCAACTTCACTTGGGTCCCCAAGGGCATCCCATAGGGCTTTGTCAATCTGGATGAGCGGAAATGTGTATCCGCTTTCTGGATCGTAAATGGGATAGCCGGTTCTCTTCAGGAGTTCCAGGATATCCCATAGAGCGAACTCTGGGACTGCGGCCTGGAAGATGGCCCAAGCCCCGGAGACTTGCGGCGCTGCATAGGAGGTTCGTGCCGCTGGAGCCAATACATCAAGGTCTGGCCCTCTAGTTGTAGACGATTCAATACTACTGGCACCATTTGACGCACCAGCACTTACCACCCACGGAGAGCAGGCAGGATGGCTCATGCCATCATATTCATTTTGTTCCCAACCGTCATTGCCCGAACCTGCTATCGGCATAACCCCAGCTGCATGCAGCAGCTCGAACGTATAATCATCCCATCCTGGACAGTCCCCCGTTGAAAACCACCAACCGGCCGTTCCAAAGCTCATATTGACCGCAACAACATTGTACGATGCCTGATTCTCCAGGACCCATTGGAGTCCCAAGTTCACTGCGCTATCATCGATCTCTCCAGCCACGCCCACGTCAATGAGGACAAGATTTGCGCCGGGAGCAGTGCGGGCGACATAACTTGCGACCTGTGTCATGTGGCCGCTATTCGATTGATCCTGGGGACACAAATCCACCATCTTAACCACACGACAACTAGCGGGGGTACCCTCATCGGTGCACCCACCAAATTCAGGAAGCCCAAGATCAATGAGCCAGTCATCCTCAGGCAAGGACGATCCCCCCAGTGTCCCACGTCCGTCATCGAGTATCGCTATTGTGGTTCCTGTTCCAATATAATCCCAGTTCTCGGCCAGATTCTGACCGATAAGTTCTTGCCAGTCCGAGAGAAGTCCGTATTTCATATTTTCGTAGACATGCATGGTGTTTTCTGATTGTGCGAGGGAAGCCAGAGTAGCTTCGTCAGAGATTAAGACAAATGCTTTGCACAGGAGCCCATAGTCTATCAGGACCTCCACCCCAGGCAGTTCAGGCAACGGCGCCTGATAATCAAAAACATTCATCAGAGCTTCGACCCACTCAATTCCGGGTTGGGAAATAAACTGGTCTAGCAGAACTGGGGATATTTTTGTCCTATCCGTCGGAGCCAATTCACCCAGTGGGAAGAAGCCCTCCTCGATTCGGAACTTGATCGGAATTGTCTTGACGTTCATGTCTTTAATATCTATGTGCCCCAATTCCTTTTCTATCGACTCCTCCTCAATTCTGAACAGCACCCGAATACGGTAGGTGCTTGTCGAGTCAAGCCCGTATCGTTTCAGGTGTACATTGATGATATAGTGCTCGTCCTCGGGTGCAACTCTTACCTTCTCAGAATCATCACCGGTAGTCGTCGTGAACTCCACGACAGGTCGGAACACGCTCTCAGTTCCCGTCGGCTCACAGAACTGCACCACTGGCGCCAGCGAACCAACGAAGTTGCCCGTTGGACTGGGTCTATTAACAAGCGGAGGGAGGAAGAAGAAGTGTTCGTTACCCCCATGCGCCCCGTCAGAAATTCCAGCAAATAACCGCTCCTGGAATGGTATTACAAGAACGACCAGAAGTAGAAGTGTCCCATATGCTCGGTTCTTCGGTGACATCTTGATTCTCCTTAGCCAGGAACACACCCCGTTCTGTTTCTTCAGGTTGTCACAGAAATGACAAATGCGCCGCGCATTAGGCGTGCGGATGCAAACGTCAATGACCGGAGGCGTGCTTTCGGCTCGGGTGCTTAGCTCTCCCACTTGAGAGGTTGTTCACAAGCCCCACAATTTGCACCCTATGCCCGGGCCAGAACGGCGCGCCTTGGGCATAGAGCAGGTGGGGCTCTGGGAGGCAGGAAGTGCCCAGGCGTGGCTGCATGGCAGCGGCGAAGCAATTGCGTGCGCAGCCGTCGCTTACCCTCTATCCATCCTGTGCGCCCTAGCAGCGACAGGGCGAATTCTTCTCTTCCTGTCATTGCATCACCCTAATAGACTTGTCTCAACGATGCATGCCTATGGGCGACAATACAATAATACGCGGTCGGCCAAACGCCTTCAATTGTGGTGACTACGTATTTCTATAGATACTGATCGGCGCATTAACATGCGAAGTGCAACACAGTAGGTTGTGACAGTCACGAGTTCATCGGTAGCCCGTATTGCATTTCCCCCTCCCGCATTGACGCATCCCCGCATGCCCGCATTTCCGCATTCCCGCATCCCCGCATCTACGCATGCCCGCATCTACGCACCTGCATTCCCGCCCCGCGAGCCCCACGCCACGACCCGCCGATCACGCCCCACGCACCGCACACCGGATACGATCAGAGCGACTTCCGGATCTCGTCGAACATCTGCCGCAGCCGCGCCGAATACGTGTGGTCCCGCCGCCCCCGCGCATACCCCGCCCGCGCGATCGCCGCCCGCTCCCGAGGATGGGACACATACCACGAAAGCTTCTCCTCGAATTCCCCCGCATCCCCGAACTGAAATGTCACGATCTCCTTGTCGATCGCGAACAGGTCCTCCAGTTCAGGACAGTACTCGTTCAGCGCCATCGCCCCGGCGCCGACCGCCTGAAACAGACGCCCCTTCAACTGATAGAACAGGCCGTGCTCGTCCAGAGGATACGCCGGCAGAAGCCCCCGCAGCTTCTCCTCCCACGTCCCCCGCACCCGGTTCAGCCCCACGTGGACCTGGCTCCGATTGATGACCACCGCCTTCTCCTGCTCGTCCCGGGGGTTCTCCCATCCGCACCGCCAGAGGGGAAGACGCTGGAGAAGACGCCGCCGACGCCGCGACCTCACGAACTTTTCCAGAGGCCCTGGCAACAGCGGCACTCCCATCGGACGGTCCACGCACAACATCGCCGCCTTCCCGTATCGCGCCATCGCCTTCATGTAAGGCCAGTACATTCGCGTCACCGCCTCGGGACCCAGCCCCCCAATGTACGAGACCGCATAATCCCGTTCCCGCCCCAGGTCCTCGTAGACCGCATCGTCGAAGGCCGGGGGCAGAAACGCCGTCCGCGTCCGCCAGAAGGGGAGCATGTTCACGTCAATTCCAAACCACAGGTCGAAGCGCGCCGACGCCTCCAGAAGGTCCAGCTCGTCCCGCACGCTGGTCACCCCGTTGGGCTCTTCCTGAAACCAGTTGACCGCCGCCACCGGATGATACTCCTTCAGCAGTCCCGCCATCTTCACCACCTGCCCGCGATCCTGAATGAAGCCCAGCAGCAGTTCCGGCCGGAACGCCTCCACCGCACGCCGAAACGAATCCAGCGTCGCCGTCTCCGGATCCAGACGCGAAACGCACAGCCCCATACGCTCCAGAGCCTCCGGAATCCCCGCAAAAACGTATGGATAACGACCGCTCCCGTATCCCGGGTCCGCCACATAGACTACTCGCGGATGCGCAGACAATTTCATGCCGCCCGCTCCCTACGATCGATCCCGCCGGACCGCAAACACGTGCCCCTCGTTCATGTTGCTCGGCATCTCGCCCTCCCCCTGGATCGGCGCCACCTTCGACGTGACCGAAAACAACTCGTAGTCGTGCTCCACCAGCATCGCGTGAACGGCGCGGGCCCGCTCCGCCCCGTGCGTCTCGCACAGCACCGCCGGCCCGTGCTCCGTCAGCGTCTGCCGCGCCCCCGCCAGTACGTCCACCTCCCCGCCCTCCACGTCGATCTTCATCAGAGAGGGCGGACGATGCCCCGCCCCCACAAAATCGTCGATCGTCGTCACCTCGCACGTCACCGCACGACGCAGAGGGTTCTTCTTGATCTTGTTCAGCAACGACGTGTCCTCCGGATCCATCAGCGTGCTCTGGTCGATGTCCATGTACTGCGCCAGTTGCGACGACCCGCTCTTCCGTGACACCGCGCTGCCCACCACGACGACGTTCCGCAGACCGTTGATCTCCACGTTCGACGCCAGAACGTCACGCGCCTCCGACAGAGGCTCGAACGCGTACACCTGACCCGCCTCCCCCGCACGCTGCGCCATGATCATCGCGTGATAGCCCAGGTTCGCCCCGATGTCGTAGCAGACCCACCCCGGCTCCACCGTCTGCTGAAGAAAACGACAGAGATCCGCTTCATACGTGCCGTCCCAGAAATGCTTCGAATACCACACCCGCGTCCCTGCGATCAGCCACATCCCCTGGATCGGCCCCCCCGTGATCGGACGCCGGGTATACCCGAGCCCGCGAACCCCGAGGTACGCGGATTTCAATCGTCGACGAGCCTTGCGCAGCCACATGCCAATAATCTCCGTCTCAAGTAGCGTCAGTGAAGTAGTGGCCGGATATAGGCCACCGTCTCTGCCAGTCCCTCCGCCAGCGAAACCTGCGAACGGAAACCGTGCGTCGCCTCCCGCAGCTTCGTCGTATCCGCCGATTTCCGCGCGGCCCCCTCCGGCTTCGTCACGTCGAAAAACAGCCGGGCCTTTGTCCCTGTCGCCTTCACCACCGATTCCGCCAGCTCCCGAATCGTCGTCTCGCAATCGTGCCCCACGTTCACCGGGTCCGCCACCGCATAGTGCTCCGTGAGCAGCTTCAACCCCAGCGCCACGTCACGCACGTGAATGAAACTCCGCGTCTGATGGCCGCTGCCCCACACGACGATCGGATCCAGATCGCTCAGCGCCTTCTCGATCAACGCCGGAATCACGTTGGCCGTCCCCCGCCGAAACGGCTCCCGCGCCCCGTATACGTTGAACGGACGCGCGATCGCAATCTCCATCCCGTATTCCCGAGCGTAGTGCTGCCCCTGCAACTCCACCATCCGCTTGCCCCAACCGTACCCCGAATTCACCGTCTCCGGCGACCCCTCCCAGCCCGCCTCCTCTTTCGTCGGAACCGACGCATCCTCCGGATACACGCAGCAACTGCTGACCACCAGCACCCGCCGCACCCCTTGACGCCGGGCCGCCTCCAGAACGTTGAAGCCCACCGTGACCACCCCCGTCAGCATCTCCGCATGGTGCGCCATGCTGTATTCCACCCCGTACGCCGGCGCCGCCAGGTTCAGCACCACCTCCTGCCCCCTACACACCCCCTCGCAATTCCGCAGCTCCATCAGATCCACCTGCTGAAAGGAGATCCGGTCCATCACCGCACGCAGGTTCTCCAGCCGCCCCCGAGACAGATTGTCCGCCACCGTGACGTGGGCCCCCTCCGCCACCAGCATCTCCACCACATGCGACCCAATGAAACCGGCCCCGCCCGCCACCAGGACCTCCTTGTCCCTCCAGTAGGAGTCTGCCATCGATGCCATCCCTTAAAAAACGCTCTGTGCCGGAAACCGCCTGCCTCACGGAGTCGGCAAACCCTTCGTCGCAGCCTTCACGCTTCGCTCCACCCTGGGCCCGTCATGCATCCCGCCGAATTAACCGGGCCCCCTCCCCAATGTCAAGAACATACTGCCGTCTTTCCCGACCGAATCTCACCGACCGCCCGTCCCCTCGTCTTCACCAACCCGCCATCCATCAATCACCAATCATCAATCATCAATAATCAATCCCACGCCCCTTCTTCACGCACGCGAAATTCGTCGTCCGGAATTGCTCGTGCATCACCGTATACGAATCGATCGGAGCTAGATACCCCGAAGGCGTGATCCGCAGAATCCGCATGTGCGCCTCCTGGAAGAAATCGAAAAAGTCCCGGAAGAAACACCGCGTGTCGACATGCCCGCCCCCGAACTCGAACGTCACGACCTCCACCGCCCCCTTGCCGAACAGCTCCGCCGCCCCGCGCAATACGTCCAGCTCGTGACCTTCCACGTCCAGCTTCAGCAGATCGATCCGCCCGATCCCCTTCTCCTGGCAGTACCGATCCAGTGTCTCCACCGCCACCGTCTCCGACTGGTCGAACGCGATCCCGTAGTGCCCCAGCTCCCGCTTCGTCAGCGACGCCAGCCCCGACCCCCGCGCGTCGTAGTACAGCGTCAGCTCGCCGTTCTCCTTGCCCAGCGCGACGTTGTTCAGCGTGACATCCCCTCCCCGCGGCGCGTTCTTCTCCAGTTGCTCGAACGTCCACCGCCCCGGCTCGAAACAGTGCACCGAAAAATCGCTCAGCGCGAAGGTGTCACAAACCAGCTTCAAGTACTGCCCCGCGTTGGCGCCCACGTCGAAGATGCAGTACGGCTTGACCCCCCTCCGTTCCACCCGCGCGAACACCGCACGCTCCCCGCTCGAACCCACGCGGCTCCCGCACCCGATCCCCATCAGGAACTGGCACACCTTCACGTTCCGCTCCAGAAAATGTTGTGCGTGACGGTTCCCCGTCAACGGGATCAGCAGCTTCTTCCACAACGCCATTCCACAGCCTTCCTACGCCCGCCGTTCGTCCGTTCCGCCCACGGAACCAGCCTTGCCCCGTGGACCCGCGCATCGGCGAACGCCACCCGCCGGCCGTCCGACATCCCATACGCTCCGCCAGAGCATAGACCACCCCCCGCCAATCATCAATCCCAAATCCCCCAACCCCAACCCCCATTCGAAAATCCCAAATCGAAAATCATAAATCCCGTCCCCCCGCATCCCCCCCGCGCGTCCCAAGACCGTCCCGCCCTCGCCAATCCTCAATCGCAAATCATAAATCCACCCCCGCCTCGACCATCGCCAGGACCGGGCCATGATCCACGAATGCCGCACGCCCGCCGGTCCGGATGTAACTGCGATAGCTGCTCCAGGGGTGCCGCCGCGGGTAAAACTAGGGAGGGAAAACTAGGGACAGCCAGTCCTCCACGCCTGGTTGTTGTTCACCCGGATCAGGCGGTTCTCGGCGTCATATGTGTACTCGTACCGCCCGTCGTACGTCATATTGCCATTGTCGTCGTAGACGAAGTTGGCGTCCGCGACGGCGGTGTACTGGTTCAGGGCGTTGGCGGTGTAGTTGACCGTCCCGGCGTCGTCGACCACCGAACTGCGGTTGCCCACCTCATCGTAGTTGAACGTGGTGTCGGTGGCGAGGTAGTCGAAGTCCTCGGGGTAGTTGACGTCGGTGACCTGATAGATGTTGTCGTAGTCGTACACGTGGATCTTCGTCCCACTGCTGTCGGTGACCGACATGCTCAGGCGATTGCCCACGTCGTCGTAGCTGTAGGCATACTTGAGCTGACCGGTATCGGTCACATTGTTGACGTCCAGCAGCCGTCAGCTGGACCGAGGCTTCGTGCTTCGATCAAAGATGCCCCTACCCATCAATCTCCTGACGGGTATTGATGGGCCGGTCCATGAATCTGCCCTCATTTGCTGCCAACATAAGGTGTCGGGAACGAATCGGGAGCCAGGGGGATGAGTACCCCATCAAGCACTATCTCAAGACAAGACCCGGTGCTTCCGATTTGCGGTGCCGCGAGAGAATAGGGGATCTCGATCTCCTCACTGCCCTCCGCCCAAGTGGCATCAAAGCCGGCCAATCCTCCGAATGTGACGGAGACCCATAGCCCGTGAAAATACTGCCGGTAGATGTCATACTCTTCGGTGCTCAGTTCAGTCCAAGGCAAGTCAGTACCGCCGATGCGCTCCGCCATGCTGACGATCCCGCGTATCCTCTCCCGCAGATCTTCGTCATGGAATCCGACTCTCAATGCCACGCGTGTCGCATGCTCGCCAGCCGGCGGCCAGCCTAGTGCAAGAACCACTCTGTGCTCAGCGGGAAGTGGTAGGGACAAGGACCCAAACCGTTCCTCACCGGCGCGAATACGAACATAACGCCCCGCATAGTCCCTCGGGACCGTCGGTGACCGCTCAAACAGAACATCAAGCTGCTTGCGGATCACGAGGGTTAGGCCATCCTCCGCGATATAGACGTCATGATACGGTGGCACGCCCTCGCCCTTACTATCCTTGAGATAAACGGCGTCGCAGACCCAGATATCATGCGCCCGTCGATTCACAATCTTGTACCGCAATTCAACCTGCGTATCATTGATGTCAAATCCCGTCATCACAATCATTGGAGGCTCTCCTCTCGACTCCTGGTAGACAGGTCCCATCCCCCTGGGATAGTG